>OHAD01000126.1_pt1 | contig 91722 bp, 73 predicted proteins | sample 1577011 | NCBI WGS metagenome assembly OHAD01 (sample SAMEA3541510, study PRJEB24748) | human gut metagenome | biome: human gut; feature: human-associated habitat; material: faeces | place: China | collected 2012 | reverse complement strand
GCTTACTGCCACTCTTAAAATTTTAGAACGTGGTCTTGACAAGGGGCCCATTATACAGTATTATCTGATGTAATAGAAATCAAATCATAGTCCACAGCATATCGATGTTGGAAAAGCCAATTCACCCCTATACCAATGCCACATAAAAGAATAATAATTAATAGTGGAGAAGAGATTTGCTTTAAAGAAACCTTTTTTCTATGTAAATATAAGAAAAAAATAGCACTTAAAGCTTCAGCCAGTAAAATACTACCCATGGCCGTCTTGCTATTTGTCCCCCACATCATAAAAAATTGCATAGCAAATAAAATTTTCCAGAACCATTTTTTAGTTTTCGCTACACGAATCTGTGTCAAAAGAAACGGAATCGTTACCGTCAGATAAAGTGCCATATATGCTGGTTCTGCAAACATGGAACGTACTCGATTCCCACCTAATAATGGTGGCCACCATCCATGTGCTATTTTTATGTCATAAATCCAAGGATTGATATGTGCCAAAATTGCCATAGCATCATAACTACCAAAAAGATATAAAAATTCTATGACAGAATATATTGAACAAATGATAGCACTGCCTAAAATTCCATAACGCAATGCTTGAAAAGAAGTTTCCCTGTTTCGATAGAACAAAGAAATCCCCCATATTACAACACCATAAGTTACACCATATTCTAGAATATGTGTGAAAATAAGTTTTATTGCCCACCAAGTGTGTCCAATGACCAAAGTATCAAGAAAAATCCCTTTACTAGATAAAATTGAAAATAAAAAATTCAATTTTTTAAATTGATTAGCTGATATTTCCTGCCAATCAGGAAATATCAATAATCCATGTGCCAGTGAGAGAATTTGCCAAACAAGGAAAATACAAAAAAAAGCACTACACATCTTAGGAACATACCATCCTCTTTTTTTTATGCACTGATAAAAAAAAAGGCATAACCCAATTAGTACAGGAAAAATACTCAACTTACTTCCCATACTTCCAAAAATAGAAATACTCAAAGCCATATGCCCAGTATGAAATGGTATTAAGAAAATAGCAATACCAAACATAATACATTCCCAGTCATAAAGAGAACAAGTTTTAAAATTCAATATCAATTTATGCATCACATTTCACCAATCACCAATTCTATAAAATACAATAATAATTGTCATCTCAATATTTCTTACAGTCTCTCATACACTTTTAAAGACTTAATTGATGTAATACTGACTTTGTAAATTCTCCGTCAATGACCTTCTCTTGCAATTTTTGAATATTATTTCTATAAGTCAAATAAGTTTTTTCATCAATAGTATCTATTATTCCGGGTATCTGCAGAATACTATCAACTACAAAACCAATATCATTCTTTTCTACAAATTCTGCAATAGCAGCTTGTCTCCATGTGATGACTGGCATTCCTGATGCAATATAAAGAGACAATTTATGAGGATTATTATACTTTAAATAGTTACCCATAAATCCTTTACATTCATCTAAGGAATTTCCATCCCAAACAAGTCCAAAACTCCCTTCTAATTTAAAGGGAATTTCATTTGGACCATACCCCCCCTTCCAAATAATATTTTTTTTATTTTTTAAAGAAATCGGAATACCATTACCATATAAATTCCAGGTTAAAATCTCATCAATATTAGCCAATAACGGCAAAAAGCCACTTTTTTGTAAATTACCAGCAAAGACAATTTCTTTTCCGAAATGCACTCTGTTTTGATGATTACTAGGCTTTTGATCAAGAATATAGTCAAATAGACCTAATTCAATTACCTTTGCAGTAAGGCCATGCTTGCACAAAACATCTTTCATATAATGATTATGTACAATCACTATCTTAGCTTGATTTAATAATTTTATTTCGTCTTCCAAAATAGCCCGTCCAAAATGTCTCAACGAATCAATATCGTGAACAAAAACAATCACACTATTATTTAGGATAAAATTTTTCAAAAGATGATTATGTATTCTATTAAAATAAAACGGATATTGTAAAATCACAATATCAGTAAATATTTTTCGTAACTCGATAACATTTTTTAAATTTTGTTTTTGAGTAAAATATTTTATTTTTAATAAGATATTTTTGAATTTATTTGCGCTTGTTGGCATTGCTTTAATATTAAATAAACAATCATAGTTTTCATGCAGTATCGTTTCAATATCAGTCCTTGCTTTAGACCCTGCATTTTTACTAAAAGCTAAATTTTCACCTATATATTTCATTTTAATATTCTCCACATCTCAATTATTCTCTTAAATAAATATCTTCCATTTTTTTAGATACCTTATGTATATCATACCCTTTTTCTGCAACAACGTCAGCAAACTTAGAGCGTTCGGTGCAATGACTACTTATAATTTTTTTTGCCCAATCCTTAGGGGACTTTTCGAGTGATATAAAATGTGCCAATTCTGTTAAGCCGACTTCCCGTGTAATGGTGTACGAAAAAAAACATGGTAACCCTGCTGCTTGTGCTTCGATTCCAACTACAGGCAAGCCCTCAAACCTTGACGGTAAAAGGAAACAATCCATTGCTTTCATTAAATCAGGAACATCTTTTCTCATCCCTAAAAATTTAACGTATTCAGTTAACCCCTCTTGGGTAATCTGTTTTTTAGCAGACTCATAATAAGACATATCGTTTACAGCATCACCAATGAGTAGCAAAACAGCTTGCGAATTTATTTTATGAATTTCTCGGAAAATCTCTATTAGAAAAGTATGATTCTTTTGATAGGTGAATCGCCCCACATGCCCAATAACGAATTTCCCATCTAGATGCAATGCCTTTCGCATATCAGTACGAATTGAAGAGTCAAATCTAAATTTATTGCATTCGATAGCATTAGGAATGACTCTAAACGAAACATCTTTTCCAAACATCCATCTTCCTGCTAATTGAGAACAAGCAAAATAATCACTTGCCCCCCATTTCAAAAGTTGTCTATTCATAGTTATAAGAAATTTCTTGATAAAGCCATTTTTTTGTTCAAATCCAGAATTATGAGAATGCATAATTCTCATGGGAATTCCAAAAAATCTTGCAATAAAAACTGGGAAAACATACGTAATACTATTAGAATTTAAAACAATAGCCTTATATTCTCCAGCTATATTATGAAGTAATTTAATCCATTGCCAATAATGACGTATAGGATTTGAATGTCTAGAACGTACACCATAAATATGGCTACCTGCTTGCAGAATTTTATCTTTAAAAACAATTTCATCCTCACTCGTAATATTGACAAAATCATATGTAACTTTCTTTTTATCTAAATAATCAAACTGCTGCATCAAGTAAGTCTCTAAGCCGCCAATATTTTTGGTCATGCCAATTTGTAACACTCTAATAGGCATCTTTTTCTTCATTATGTTCACCTCTTTGATACAGCAAAAACAAAAGGACAATGTATACGGACAAAACTGATTCCATGAATCAAGCCATGGAGTAAGACTTTATATTTCGAACGCAAGATCGAAATCATGATTTTTTGTTTCACGCCTATATCTACAAAATGAACGGATTGATAAACAGCAAACAAATCGCTACCTCGAATGGCTTTAATAAAAGTATTAACAGGCTCGTTATTTACCGTCTTACGCTGTATAGCAGAATATATAAACCGGGTATACAGCCAAAAAATATTACTCATCGTCTGAGCATCGATGCTTTCTATTGAGGGGAAGATCTGCAGGAATTCTCTGATTTTCATCATATGCAACTCATAATATTCATCATTATTTTTCGTCGATAAGCTGAGACTATTCAGCCGTTTCGCATAATGATAGCCGCAATAGGAACTGCACTGCATCCGCTGTACATACTTAAAATAGCGGATATTAAAATCAAAATCTTCATTAACTCGATAGCGGACATTAAATAAAAGACCTTTATCTAAAATTATCGAAGCTCGGTATATCGTATTCCATATATAGCCAAAAAGCGGAATCAATTCCATCCGAACCATCTGTTGTCGAATAGTATCAGGAGTGTCATAAATCTGCTCAGTTAAACAACATTCTTTTGAATAAGCCTTTTTCCCATCAGAATTGAAATATTCCTCAATACAACCAAATTTTACGCAGTCTATTTGATTATCGTTGACATAGGAATACGCAACCGCCAAAAAGTTCTGATCAATGGTATCATCACTATCAACAAAAACTACATATCGGCCTTGAATGTAATCAAACGCCAAATTGCGTGCTGCCGCGGCTCCTCTATTTTGTTTAGCTTGTACTACCTTAACCCGATTATCGTGTTGTGCTATTTTCTCACAAATAAAATAACTATTATCATTTGATTGATCATCCACTATGATAAGTTCAAAATTTGAATATAATTGATTCAAAATAGATTGAATCGCTATTTCTACATATTTTTCAGAATTATATACAGGCATAATAACTGAAAAAAAAGGGCTTGAATTGTCCATGAAAATACCTTACTCCTGCTTTTCAAAATTAGTAAAATTAGATAACAAAGAGGAAATTTCTAATAATTTATTTCTTACGCCTTGATTAATAGTTAATTTCCCAATAACTATTTCATCCTCATTTTCACTACCAAATAAAGCCTGATATAACGAATCTGCTCTTTTTTCTATATCAATAATTTTTTTGCCAGTTTCAGTTGGTAAAAAAGTTTCCTTATTGCTTAATAGAATTGTGCCCAACATATCATGCTGATTTAGATTTTTTATTGTAGTAACAAAAAGATGTTCCTCTCCTCCACGAATGAATTTTCCATATAATTCAGGCTGAACAATATTAATACCTACCATAATAGGAACTACAAAAAATCCACAAAAAGTTAATGTATCTCTTTGATCCATATCCCAATGGATCATATTGGGAATCTTCTTTATAGTATCTTTTATAAGTTGGCTAACACTGATGAAGCGAATAATATCTCGTAATTCAAGATGAAAAGAACTAATAACCGTGCGGATTGTATAATCATAATAATAGTAATCTCCCAATCCAATTTTATTATAGTAATTATCTAAATTAACCGGGTGTAATTTTATAATTAAATCGAAGAAACGGCCTAAATACCTGCCAGCGTTAAATGATTCTCCATAAAAATGTCGAACAGAATTAGATAATTCTTCGAGATTTACAGAAAATACAAATGTAATTTGTTCATCTACAAAATAATGTTTTATACGTTCTAATAATTTAACAGCAAAATCAGGTCGGCACCGATCCAATTCATCAATAAAAATAACAAGCCGGTTTCCATTTTCATTCATCAAACTGTGTAAAAAATCTTGAATATCTCCCTGCAATGTTTCTTTATTTTTTTGCCCATCTAATATATTAGACGTCTTAAATAATTCTGACAATGCGCTTACTACTGCACCACTTCCAGGTACAACTTTATCAATGATTTTCTGTCCAACATCAAATAACGCATTTTTAGACTCTATACCGAAAGTCTCAAAGTAATCATAAGCTTCTATGATACTATAAATTAATGATAAAATAGGATCAATGTCACTATCATGTTCCCAAGCATCATAATAAATAGGATACTGTGGTTGTAATTCCCCTACCTTGATTACACTCGATAACATTTCTTTTATACTAGTTCTCTGTTCACCATCCATGGAAATGGAAACATTACAGGTTTCCAAAGCTAATTTAGCTTGCTTTACGAAGAATGTTTTACCGCTTCCCCATTTCCCATCAATGGCAATAGAGTAAGCATCCTCAAAATGATTCAAAAGTTCAAGGAAATAACCTAACTCTGTATTACGTCCAAAAATATTTTCTTTTAATGTTGCTATGATATTATCATCCGTTGGTGATAATTCTAATTTTTTCATAAAAACCTCCACAACAAAGGAGTCATTCTTCGATTGAGTTCAAAAGTAAAGCAGTAGAAATTTTGATATTCCAAATTTTAAATTCTGATTAGTTAACTTACCTTTCGAATCTGGCATATTCAACGCTTCATTTTACCATATTTTTCATTTTATCGCTATATCGCTGAAAGTTTATAGTACGATTCTGTGGCTTATCTTCCAAATAATTTTCTTTTCAAAAAAGCTCCACCTTTTTTAATCCAATCCTGTTTTTCCATAAAGGATACATTGCTTTCCAGGTAATCAATCTGGTTCTGTTCCAGCCAGACGTCAAGAAGGAGTTCACTGACGAAGCCGTAGATACGGGATTCATAGGTATCCCAGCCAGTGATATCCACCTTTTTTTCCAGTTCAAAGAGGATAGAAAACATCCATTGCATATAGTCATTATAAAGGTCACGGCGCATGACGAACATATTGAACATATGGGCCCAGGTCCGATTCATGACTTTTTCAAAAGCAGGCAGGTATTCTGGACACTGCTCCTTGATAATCTGTTCCGTTATATCCAGCCCTTCCCGATGATGGGCATGGTTATAATGAGAACGGTTCGTTTCAATGTAGTATTTCCGCTTATCCGGAACAACGACAGGGTGTTGGGACAAGAGCTGCTGCCATTCTTTTTCTGTCAATATCTGGTCTTTCTTGGCTTCAATGTTATGGACCTCTTTACGCGTAAAATAGCGGCGGTAATGGACAAGTCCCAAATAATCGGCATCCAAGTTCTTCCAGGCCCAGTAAAGACCCGTCAGTTCACAAAAATGAGGGTTTTTACTGCTGATGTTATCACCAGTGTTGTCCGGCGTATAGCCAATCGAAGCTTTACCTTCAGCCCCAACATGAACAGGCAGATAAACCGAATCCGTCGGCATCCAGTACTTTTTGTGAGCTGCAACGATGATTTTTATAGACAAAATGGTCAATCCTTTCTATGTAGACTATGAAACAAGAGCAACCTCTCCGGCCCTTCGGGCCACCTCTCCTATAAGGCGAGGCTAATAACTAATACGCTCCTTTGTGTTTCAGGACGACGGCGATGGTGCGCCAAATCAGGACGATGTCGAACCAGACGTTCCAGTTGCGGACGTACCAGGTGTCCATCTGGACGCGTTCTTCGTAGGTCGTATCGCTGCGACCGCTGGTCTGCCACATGCCGGTGACGCCAGGGCGGACCATGTAGAAATCCTTGATGTACGGACCGTATTTCGGGACTTCGGCCTGAATGATAGGCCGTGGCCCGACGAGGCTCATTTCGCCTTTGAGGACGTTGAACAGCTGCGGCAATTCGTCTAAGCTGGTCTTGCGCAGGAAGGCCCCGCTCTTGGTGATGCGCGGGTCATTTTTCAATTTGAATTCTGTTTCCCATTCTTTCCGGGCCTGCGGATCCCGTGCCAAGAGTTCTTTCAGTTTGACGTCGGCATCAACACACATGCTGCGGAATTTATAGCAGTTGAATTCTTTGCCGTTCCGGCCGACGCGGCGGTGCTTAAAAATGATAGGTCCGGGCGAGTCTTTATAGATCCACAGGGCGATGGCCAAAAAGAACGGCGAAAGGCAGATAATCCCCAGGCTGGTACAGATGACATCAAAGACGCGTTTAACAGCCCGATTGTACCAGAGAGCCAGGTTGTTGCGGAAACTGAAGGAAACGATATGGCCGTCAATGAGGCTTTCCGTATCGAGCGTCGCCAACGGCAGGCTGCCCATATCGGGGATAAAGGCGACTTTTTTGACCAAGGGCTGGACGCGATAGACAATGTCCTGGACAGCGTCGTTGCTGAGGCCCGGTGCGATGACCATGACGTGCTGGACCCCGGTTTGGCGGATGACATCTTCGGCATCTTCAAAACGGCCCAAGTTTGGCATCATAGCCGCTACCTTCGCTTCTGGCGTATAGTCTTCCAGATAGCCGATGAAATCATAGCTGACGCCCGTATCGTGCTTAAAATAATCCAATACGATGGCTGCTGTCTTACCGGCTCCCATGATGAGGACCGGCAGCTGGAGCAGTTTGAAATGCCCCAGGATATGTTTGACGAGGTATCGTTCGGCTACCAAGAAAAAGAAAGAGGTCAGCCACAATAAGGCCACAAAGAGTCGCGACGTCGAGGCTGCCGTCTGGGCGATATAGATAAAAAAGATCAGTAAAGCGACGGCATAAAAGACGGATTTAAAAAGGCCGGAAATGACCTGCCAGAACTGCATACGCCGTGTATAAAGATGATGTAATTGTAAAAAAAGGATATATACGACCGGTATGATGACGTGGATACTGAGCCAGGAGAGATGAAAATGCGTTTCTGGAACGAGAAAATCCCGCAGTCCATAAGATGCATACTCGGCCAGCCAGATAGCAATATAATCAGCAATAACCATAACAATCGGCAACAATTCATTGCTGTATTTATTTTTGATAGAAATAGACCCATTCGTCGATAGCGTCTCCAAAATAGCTCCTCCTCTGATTCTCCCCTGATAATAAGTCATAGCAAAAGAGGCTGTCGCATGTGCGACAGCCTCTTTTGAGTTTTAAAAAGGGACCACGCATGATGGTAGAAGTCTCCGTGCGACAGTCCCTTTTACGTCGTTAGCTAAAAAAAATAGGGATCTTGCCCAAAGGCAGAAAATGGCATATAGGCCAATCTTCCCATGCAGACATCTACGATTTTAATTATAACGAAAATTAAAATATCTGTCCACTTTTCCAACGTTCCGGGTGGAAATGTTGATCCATAAAATCATCGCCCTTAGTCTGTTACGAATGTAGCCACTATTCTGAGCGGGACGCCCAGCCACAGCTGTCCGTTCCAGCAACCGTCCTGCGCTTCTCGTTGGTCAGCACCTGACGGGCTGGAAAGGCTTGGCCGTCCCCTACGAAGGCCCCGGCAAGGGGCATTTTTTTACGATACCAGCTGAGGATTACGCGAGTCGTCGTTGTTGGTTTGCGTTTGTCGCGGCGGGACGCCGCATCCGTAGGGGCCGTCCCAGAGGGCGGCCCGCTACGCACTGAGGGTTTCCCGAAGCGTCGTTGTCACTTTGAATCTGTTGCCGCGCAGCGGCATTTGATTCCGATTATTTCTTCTTTTTACGATGGACGATGAGGGCTTCGTCGGCCCAGTCGAAGAAGTACGGTTCGGTTGCGTAAATGGCATAGTTCGTCAGATAGGCAGTGATGAGTTCTTCATCGGAAAATGGGGCGTATGGCGGGTTGTCAAGGTAGGGCTGGAAGATGCTCTGGTCACCCTTTTTAATGGAACGGATGAGCTTTTTCGTAATAGGGTATTCCTGCTTCAAGGTTTCCAAGTATGATTTCGCCTCGGGCCAATCGCCGAGTTTGAAGTACAACAAGGCTAAGGCCAAGAGATAAAAGGAACTCTTTTGTTCGTATTTTCCCCGTTTATACAGTTTCAAAGCCTTCATTTCATTGCACATTTTAGCATACAGCGGCATCAGCAGAAAACGGATTCCCAAGTTGTCGTTTTGATTGAGGCGAAGCATTTCTTCCCCTATCTGGATGGCTTTGTTGTAGATACCACATTCAGTCAGATCCGATAGATATTCTTGAAGCAGCATCATATAAGGCCGTGTTTCAAAGTCCAGCCAAAAATCACCTTTGCTACGCTGGTAAATTTCCTGATCTTTTAACCGTTTTTCTTCGGCTGCAATCATGCCCGGAAGGATTTCAAGCATATCCAGGGGGCCTTTCGAATCCAATTCAGCTTGGGCCAGTTTGACTTCCACATTATCCGGCTCCAGTTCGGCTGCTTTAGCCAAATATTCCCGTTTGTCTTTTTTTCGGCTCGCCTGCTCAGCTAAGTCTAAATAATCATAGACATCGGCTGGTACTGTATCGTCCTGCCCATTCTCCTGCAAAAAGTCCTGCAAGTGTTGGACAGCCTCATTATGCTGCATCATGAATTCTTCAATAATCTGCTGCATCTCTTCTTCGCTCTTAACACCGTTCGGAGCCTTCTTAGCAATAAATGCATGTAATTCTTTCATTACTTTATCCATAGCACGCATAAAATCATCTCCATTCAGTCTGTTTAGGTATTCCCATTCGTTCTGTGGCGGGTCGCCCACGCGGCGACCCCTACGCCCCAGCCGGGGGCATTTCTACTGTCGCCGCGCCGCGGCATCCGTAGGGGCCGTCCCAGAGGGCCGCTACGCGCGGAGGGTTTCCCGAAGCGTCGTTGTTAGTCTGAGTCTGTCGCCGCACAGCGGCATCTGAGTCCGAGGCGGCCTGCGAACTGCGAACTGCGAACTGCGACCGGCGGCCTGCGAAAGTACAAGCAACCTCTCCGGCCCGTTGGGCCACCTCCAGCTCGGCTCTCCGTTTTGGCAACCGCCCTGCGCTTCCCTACGGTCAGCACCTGACGGGCCAAAAAGGGCCTATGAGGGGAGGCTTAAGGCTCCCTTTGTAGGGGAGCTGGCAGCTCTGCTGACTGAGAGGTGGCTTATTTAGCGTTCGAGCCATTCTTTGAATTCGGCTTCGCTGATGATGGGGGTCCCCAGTTTCTTGGCTTTTTCGTATTTGCTGCCCGGGTCGGCTCCGACGACAACAAGGGTCGTCTTTTTGGTGACCGATGACGTGCATTTACCACCTCGTGCTTCGACGGCCTGTTCGGCTTCTTTGCGGCTGAACATCTGCAATTTGCCGGTGAGGACGACGATTTCGCCGTCAAAGGTCGTATTGATGAGTGTTTTCTTTTCTGCCGTCATATCGACGCCGTGAGCGCGCAGTTTTTCGATGAGGGCCTGGTTCTTGGCGTCGCTGAAGTAGGCTACGATGCTGTCGGCAATGCGCGGTCCGATGTCGTCGATAGCTGTCAGGTCATCGGCATTGGCTTTCATGAGGGCATCGACGGAGCCGAAGGATTCGGCCAGGACGCGGCCGGCTTTGGCGCCGACGAAGCGGATGCCCAGGGCAAAGAGGACCCGGGCCAGGCCGACGGATTTGCTCGTTTCGATGGCTTTGAGCAGGTTGTCTGCCGATTTGTCGCCAAAGCCTTCGAGGTCGACCAGTTCTTCTTTAGTCAGGCCGTAGATGTCGGCTACGTCGTGGATCAGATGCTGGGCCAGGAGCTGCTGGACGATGGCGTCGCCCAGGCCGTCGATGTTCATGGCATCGCGGGAGACGAAATGGGCGATTTTTTCACCGATGACGGCCGGGCAGTCCGGATTGGTACAGCGCCAGGCCGCTTCCCCATCGCGGCGGACGACAGGGCTGCCGCAGGCAGGACAAGTCGTCGGCATGGCGAAGACTTTTTCCGAGCCGTCGCGCAGTTCCGGCAGAGAGCGGACGACTTCGGGGATGATTTCGCCGGCCTTCTGTATGACGACGGTATCGCCGATGCGGATGTCTTTTTCTTTGATGTAATCTTCATTGTGCAGCGTCGCCCGTTTGACTGTCGTCCCGGCCAGGTGGACCGGTTCGAGGTCGGCTGCCGGCGTCAGGACGCCCGTCCGGCCGAGGCTGACGGAAATGTCCAGGACTTTCGTCCGCGCCTGTTCGGGCGGGAATTTATAGGCAATGGCCCAGCGGGGAATCTTGACGGTATTGCCCAAACGGGCCTGCTGGGCAAAGGAGTTGACTTTGACGACCATTCCATCCGTCGCATAAGGCAGGCTGTCGCGGCGGTCGTCCCAACTGTGGATGAAGGCGATGACGTCTTCGATGTTCGTGAACTTGCGGTATTCCGGATTGACCTGGAAATGGAACTGGGCCAAGGCCTGGAGCAGTTCTTCCTGGCTCTCGATGGTGATGCCGCTGTTTCCGCCCAAGGCGTAGGCAAAGAAAGCCAGTTTGCGCTGGGCCGTAATGCGCGGGTCGAGCTGGCGCAGTGAGCCGGCGGCGGCGTTGCGGGGATTGGCAAAAGGTTCCAGTTCGTCATCGCGGCGCTGCTGATTCAGGGCTTCAAACGACGTAATGGGCATGTAGACTTCGCCGCGGATCTCGATGTGCGGCGAATCGCTGGCGATGTGCAGGGGAATGGTGCGGATGGTCCGGACGTTGTTGGTAATGTCTTCGCCGACGACGCCGTCGCCGCGGGTGACGCCGCGGATGAACTGGCCCTGTTCATAAATGAGGTTGACTGCCAGGCCGTCGATTTTCAGTTCGACGACGTATTCCAAATCTTCGCCGCCCAGGTCATCGCGGACGCGCTGGTCGAATTCCCGCAATTCATCGTCGCTGAAGACGTCGCCCAGGCTGAGCATGGGCCGGTCATGGGTATATTTTTCAAAGCCGCCGGAAATCTTGGAGCCTACGCGCTGCGTCGGCGAATCGGGCGTGACCCAGTCGGGGTGGGCTTTTTCGATGTTTTCCAGTTCCCGGTACATCATATCGTATTCATAATCAGTCACTGTCGGCTTGTCGAGGGTGTAATATTGATAACTCAATTCATCTATTTTTTTCCGCAGCTCCAAGAGCCGCGCTTTTTCAGTATCCATGGGTTTCTCCTTCATTCGTGAAAATCATTCCTATTCGTCCTGTAGAGCGTCTCATCACAAGTTCTGTGGCGGGTCGCCCACGTGGCGACCCCTACGAAAGCCCGGCCGGGGCATTTTTACGAGCCGCGGGGTGCTCGAGGCGATATTGTCGGTTTTAGTCTGTCGCGGCGGGTCGCCGTATCTGATTCCGAAGCGACCTGCGGCCTGCAAAAGTGCAAGCAACCTCTCCGGCCCTTCGGGCCACCTCCAGCTCAGCTCTCCGTTTTGGCAACCGCCCTGTGCTTCCCTGTGGTCAGCACCTGACGGGCCAAAAAGGGCCTAATATGGAAGGCTTAGGCTCCCCTACTGTATTTTCTCTAAGGGGGCGTATTTCACGACGACTTGGCGGACGCCTTTGGTCGGGAATTGGATTTTCATCTGCATGTTCGGCCCTTCGCCGATGACGTCGAGGACGGTGCCGATGCCCCAGATTTTATGGCGGACTTTATCGCCTTTGGCAAAGGTATCGGTAACGGCATGTTTCTTGGGCAGGCTCGACGCGACGGGCTTGGTCAGGATGGAGACGCGCTGTTTCCCCGGGACCGCCGTCGCCCGGCTCTGGGGCATGGCGCTCTTGCGATGGTAGTCTTCCATGAACTGCGGCGGGATTTCGGCCAGGAAACGGCTGGGCATATAGGCCGAGATGCGGCCGTACATGGTCCGCGTGACGGCATTGGTCACGTAGAGCTGCCGTTCGGCCCGGGTAATGCCGACATAGGCCAGACGCCGTTCTTCTTCGACCTGCGCTGGGTCCATCAGGGTCCGGCTGTGCGGGAACAGGCCTTCGTCGAGGCCGGTCAGGAAGACGACCGGGAATTCCAGGCCCTTGGCGGCATGGAGGGTCATGAGTGTGACTTTCGAGTCGCTGCTTTCAAAATCATCGACATCGCTGACGAGGGCGACGTTTTCCAGGAAGTCCTGGAGGTTGCCTTCGGGATTGCTGTCCATGTAGTCTTTGGCGACGGACAGGAATTCGCCGACGTTTTCCTTGCGGCTTTCGCCCTGCGGGTCGTGTTCCGCTTCTTTATCGAGCATGTCGCCGTAACCGGTCTGTTTGATGACCGTTTCAATGAGGCTCAGGACGTCTTTGCCTTCGATGTCGTTGAGGAGGTCGAAAATCATGGCAGCGAAGTTTTCCAGCGATGCCTTGGCCCGTTTGGTGACGGGGATCTCATCGGTCGACGACAGGGCTTCAAATAAGGAAATCCCCTGTGCTTCGGCATAGGCCGCGACGTGTTCCATCGTCGTCGCACCGATGTTGCGCTTGGGCACGTTGATGATGCGCGTCAGGCTCAGGCTGTCTTCCGGGTTATAGAGCAGGCGCAGGTAGGCCAGAACGTCTTTGATTTCCTTGCGGTCATAGAACTTGGTGCCGCCGACCATGGTATAGGGAATGGCATAGCGCATGAGCTTTTCTTCGAGGACACGGGACTGGGCGTTGGTCCGGAAGAGGATGGCCATGTCGCCATACGGTTCATGGCTGATTTCATGGCGATTGTAGATGACGCCGGCGATATAATCGGCTTCGTCGTGTTCCGTCTGGGCCTGGTAATGGATGATCTTGTTCCCCGTCGGGTTCTCTGTCCACAGGGTCTTCTTGGGCCGGCTTTCGTTATTGTCGATGACGGCATTGGCCGCATGGAGGATAGTCTTCGTCGAGCGGTAGTTCTGTTCCAGTTTGATCGACGCCGCATCGGGATAGTCCCGCGTGAAGTCGATGATGTTGCGGATATCGGCACCGCGCCAGGCGTAAATACTCTGGTCGGCATCGCCGACGACGCAGATATTGCGCCAGCGGGCGGCCAGTATCTTGGTCAGGGCATACTGGGCATGGTTCGTATCCTGATATTCGTCGACCAGGATATATTGGAACCGGGACTGGTATTTTTCCCGGACTTCCTCGTTTTCCTGCAAGAGGCGCACCGCCAGGAACAAAAGGTCGTCGAAATCGACGGCATTGTTTTCCCGCAATTTTTCCTGATACAGAGCGTAGACGTCGGCGACTTTCTGTTCGTAGAAATCGGAGGCTTTCGCCGCAAAGGCCTTGGCATCCATGAGGACGTTCTTAGCCGATGAAATGGTCCCCAACACGGAGCGCGGCGTGAACTGCTTGTCGTCGAGGTTGAGTTTTTTCAGGCAGTCCTTGACCAGGACCAACTGGTCCGACGAATCGTAGATGGTGAAATTGCGCGTATAGCCATGGAAGCCGTCGATTTCAAAGCGCAGCAGCTTGGCGCAGAACGAGTGAAACGTACTCAGCCAGATGCTGTCGGCCTGGGCACCGACGAGGTTGGTCACACGTTCCTTCATTTCCTTGGCGGCCTTGTTGGTAAAGGTAATGGCCAGGATGCGGTACGGCGCGACGCCTAATTCCAGGAGATGGGCAATGCGGCAGGTCAGGACTTTGGTCTTGCCCGATCCGGCACCGGCCGTGATCAGCAGCGGCCCTTCAGTATGCTTGACGGCCTCGCACTGGCGGTCGTTGAGGGTATCAAAAATAGGATTCATGCATTCTTCCCCTTTATAGATAAAAAGGCCCACACCGTGTCGATGGGGCCTCTGAAAATCATCACTTATTTCATTGCCGAAAGGATAGGCGGAATGACCTGTTTCTTACGGCTCATGACCTTGGGCAGGTAGACTTCCTTATCGAGGACGTCCTTGCCGAAGGCACTGCTGACGACGTCGTCCATATTACCGGCGAAGATGAGGTTCGTCGATTCGTCGATGATGCTGGTGATCATCAGGAAGGAAGCGGCGTAATCGTGTTCAGCGCGCAATTTTTCCAAGGCGTTGAGCAGGACCTGTTTCTGGTCGAGGAGGTCCGTCGTATCCATGACCTGGACCTGGGCAACGGTGAAGGTCGTATTGCCGCTGGAGAATTCTTTCATGTCGTTGTGGACGATCTGGTCCGGCGTCAAATCGGAGACGTTGGCACCGGCTTTGAGCATTTCCATGCCGTATTTTTCGACGTCTACGCCAGCGATGTTGGCCAATTTTTCGGCAGCTTCGCGGTCAGCCGGCGTGCAGGTCGGCGAACGGAAGAGGACCGTATCGGAAATGACGGCCGACAAGAGCAGGCCGGCAATGTCTTTGGGGATGTCGACCTTAGCCTGTTCATACAAGCCCGTTACGATGGTTGCCGTGCAGCCGACGGGTTTGAAGAGGATGGAAATAGGGCCGGCTGTTTCCAAAGTGCCGCCGATGCGGTGATGGTCGATGACGCCGACGATAGATGCTTCGTCGATGCCGTCGATGATCTGTTTCTTTTCGTTGTGGTCGACGAGGATGACCTGCTGTTTTTCGACAGCAGCGACACAGTCTGCACAGATCATGCCGACGTATTTGCCGTTTTCGACGACAGCGTATTTGCCATCAGCCGGGATATCATGGCCGTTATCGGTCGGCTTGAAGAACAATTCCGGATCGTGAGCCAAGGCTTTGACCGTGCTCAATTCTTCACCCATGACGGTCTTGACGAATTCATCGGCGAGCTGGCCTTTTTCGATGACGCCGACGAACTGGCCGTTATCGGCAACGGGAGCGACATCGCTTTCGTGGGATGCGAACCATTTGGCAGCATCTTTCAGGCTGGCACTGACCGGAAGGGCTTCGACTTCCGTGTGGACAGCTTCGCTGACTTTGACGTAGAAGTCCTTGACCAGTGGCTGCGGAGCAACGTGGAAATAATTCAGGGCAAAGGCCGTTTCCTTATTCGGTTCGCCAGCGCGGATCGGCGTAGCGTCGATACCCTGTAACTGTTTTAATTTTGCATAGGCAATGGAAGAACAAATGGAGTCCGTGTCCGGGCTCTTATGACCGGTAACAAAAATCTGTTTTGCCACGATAATCACCTCATTGAAAAGTATATGTATGTTTCTATATCCCTAACATTATATCATAGACAAAGGATGAAGGCTAGTGCAGGGCTTGTCATACACCAGTATAGACTATCATGCACATAGTCCTCGCAGATTCAAACGTTTTTCGTTCATCGTTCGTCGTATTAGTTATGATTTTTAATCGTACCATCAACGACGAACGATCTACGGCCTACGACCTACGAATTAGTCAAGCCCAGGCGCTGGAGCATGGCCATGTCTTCGGCGATGGTCGAGCCCGACGTGGTCAGCATGTTGCCCGTAATCGAGGCCGACGCGCCGTGGAGCAGGGCCGTGGCGCCGTTTTCCGGCAGGAGTTTGCGGCCGGCAGCCAGGCGGATGTTAGCTTCAGGATTGATGAAGCGGAAGAAGGCGATGGTCCGCAGGACATCGCGGCCGTCGAGCTGGGGCCGATGTTCCAGGGGCGTGCCGGGAATGGGCATGAGGGCGTTGACGGGAATGGACTGAATGCCCAGTTCGGCCAAGCTGATGGCCATGTCCAGGCGGTCTTCCCAGGTTTCCCCCATGCCGATGATGCCGCCGGAACAGACGCAGAGCCCTTCTTTCTGAGCGGCCTTGATGGTGCGGATGCGGTCGTCATAGGTGTGGGTCGTGCAGATGTATGGGAAGAAACGCCGCGACGTCTCGATATTATGGTGATAACTGGTCACGCCCGTTTCGTGGAGGCGGTGCAGCTGTTCCGGCGTCAGCAGGCCGTGCGATGCACAGAGGTCGATGTGCAGCGTCTGCTTCATCGTGCGGTACGTATCCAGGGCTTTTTCAAAATCCGCCCCTGTCAGAGCCCGGCCCGACGTGACGATGGCAAAGCGGTTGGCGCCGGCATCCTGATTGGCCTTGGCGTTGGCCAGGATTTCTTCTTTCGCCAGGAAACCGTATTCTTCGCAGCCCGTATGGTGGCAGGCCGACTGGGCACAGTATTTGCAGTCTTCCCCACAGCGGCCGCTGCGGCCGTTGATGATGGTGCAGAAATCAATATGATTGCCACAAAAATGGCGCTGTAAAACGCCGGCTCCCTGCTGCAATTCTTCCAAAGGTGCTTCCAGGAAAATCGATAAATCATCGCCGCGTTGGATGCGGTACCCCTGTATAATGCTATCGGTCAGTGCTGCTATCGTATTCATTGTCAACCCACTCCCTATTTTTATTGTGAACTATGGGATTATTATACTCGCTGCGGCGATTGCAGTCAACTTTATTTCGTTTGTATCAAGGTTAACAATATGAGTACACGATATCCTGAATCGCAGGACGGCCCATTTGTTTAAGACCAACCTCTCCGGCCCTTCGGGCCACCTCTCCTATGAGGAGAGGCTTTGGCTCCCTTTATAGGGGAGCTGTCAGCGCAGCTGACTGAGAGGTTGCCTTTGGCCACCCTTGGGGACGACCCCTACGATGGAGTCATGAAAAAAGAGGCTGCCCGCGAAGCCATGCTTCGTGGGCAGCCTCTTTTTCAAGTGTTCTTGCCAATGAATTACCGACGTTCGCGGATACGGGCAGCTTTGCCTGTAAGACCACGGAGGTAGTGCAGTTTTGCACGACGGACGACACCGTGGCGAACGACTTCGATTTTAGCGAGGCGCGGGGAATGTACCAAGAAAGTACGTTCAACACCAATACCGTAGGAAACGCGGCGGACAGTGAAAGTTTCGCGGACACCGCCGTTCTGACGGCCAATAACGACACCTTCAAAAATCTGTACACGTTCGCGATTGCCTTCGACAACCTTTACGTGAACTTTGACTGTATCACCAGGGCGGAATGCCGGGATATCGTCACGAAGCTGTTCCTGTTCAAGTACGCTGATAATGTTCATTTCTTTTTTCCTCCTATAAGACATTCGTGCCCCCGTTGCCGCCACCTTTCACGACAATCGTGTATCGAGCAGAGGACTGCCTAAATTAACAAGGGAATTATACCATAAAGCCGCGGTCCTGTAAAGGGGGATTTTTCCATTTTATAGGCATCTTCCGTAAAGGGCTGCTTGAAAGCGCAGCAACCTCTCCGGCCCTTCGGGCCACCTCCCCTGCATTCACAGGATTCACGGCGGGCCGCCTAGCCACAGCTGTCCGTTTTGGCAACCGTCTTGCGCCTCTCGTTGGTCGGCACCTGACGGGCCAAAAAGGCTTAGGACGGCCCCTACGAAGGCCCCAGCCGGGGCATTTTTTACGAGCCGAGGGTTACTCGAGGCGATGTTGTCCACCTGAGTCTGTCGCGGCGGGACGCCGCATCTGATTCCGAGGCGGCCTGCGGCCTGCGAACTGCGACCGGCGGGATGCCCATTGGGCATCCCCTATCATTACATTTGTACGTTGGGCATGAAGCTGCGGGACATGTGGGCGATGATGGCCTGGTACTTATCTTTTTTGCTGGTCGGATAGGTGACGGTGAAGGCCGTGTAAGTCTTGTTCTTGTCGTTGATGTAGAGTTCGTGGTAGTAAGACTTCTTGCCGTCCGTCCAGCCGATGGCATAGCTGTTCTTGGTCTTGATGTTGGTCGTCAGTGTCGGCGATCCGTTCATGCCCAAAGCCATGTTGTAGAGTTCGTCGATAGTGAAGCCCATGGTGTTCTTGGCGGCATAGGTCATGTAGACGGCATCGTCTTTGGGATCCTGGAAATAGCAGCCATCGCCGTCGGCATTCATGTCGGCTGTCGTCGCAGCCCGGGGGATATCGACGGCATACTGATAGGCGCTGTTATAGTACTGATAGTAATTCTTGTCTTTAGTCGTCATGACCTGGACGACTTCATAGCTGTCGGCACTGGCGCTCTTGAGGCCCACCTTTTCTTCAGCCATGACGGTCGAACCGGCAATACAGGTAAGGGCTGCTGCCAACATGACGAGATTCTTCAATTTCATAAATGATCACTCCTTTATGGTAGATGCGGAAAAGAGGCTGTCACACGAAGGCAGCCTCTTTTCGAGTTTGAAGTTTGTAGTTTTTAGTTTACAGTAAATAACTCAAATTCAATCCTGTCATCTACAAACTACAAACTCTACACTACAAACTTGGACACTATTCATTATATCATATTTTTCATTTTTGGCCATTGAATTTCCGCTTTATCCACGGGATTCGCGGCGAGCCGCGAAAGTACAATCAACCTCTCCGGCCCGTTGGGCCACCTCCCCTAATATGGGAGGCTTAGGCTCCCATATTAGGGGAGCTGGCAGCTCTGCTGACTGAGGGGTTCTTTCTCTACAATACGCTAAGGGTATGTCGTAAAGAACCCCTCCACCGCAAGCGGTCCCCCTCCCCTTCTCAGGGGAGGCTTTTTACGCGCCGAGGGTGTCCCGAAGCGTCGTTGTCCACCTGAGTCTGTCGCCGCGCAGCGGCATCTGATTCCAAAGCGGCCTGCGGACCGTCCGTCGGGACGGCCCCTACGCCAATTTCTTGATGTCGCCCAAGGGCTGGATGAGGCTGTAGGTCAGGGCCAAGAGGTGGAGACGGTTTTCTTTGACCGCTTCGTCTTTGTGCATGACCAGGACGTTGTCCAGGAAGTCATTGATGGCGGCAATGCCTTCGGAGAGGACTTCGGCTACGCCTTCGTAGTCATAGACGGCGTATTTCTGCGGCAAGTTGACCTGCATGGCCTGGCAGGCGCTGTAAAGGGCCTTTTCTTCTTCCGTTTCAAAGAGGTCCGGATTGACGTCGGTATCGTCGGCGCCTTTGATCATGTTGCTGACGCGGGTGAAGGCCTGCAAGAGGTCGGTCTTGCCCATGATGTCGGCATCGATGAGGGCCTGGGCACGGCGGGCTTCTTCATAAGCGTTGAGCGTATCCGAAGCCAGGACGCAGTCGATGATGTGGTAATCCATGCCTTTATCCTGGAAGATGTTCTTCAGGCGCAGCGTGAAGTAGTCGTCGAGCTGACCCATGACTTTGGCTGCGTCTTCCCCTTCTACGCCGAGGAGATTGAGGACGAAGGCAAAGACTTCATGGCAGTTGAGGTTCCAGCCGGCATCCATGAGGATGTTAAGGGTACCAATGGTCTGGCGGCGCAGGGCAAAGGGGTCCTGCGAGCCCGTCGGGATGAAGCCGCGGCTGAACATGCCCGTAATGGTATCGAACTTGTCGGCAATGCCCAGGACTTTACCCATGTCGGTCTGCGGCAGGACGTCGCCGGCAAAGCGCGGCTGGTACTGTTCGTTGATGGCTTCGGCCACGCCAGCATCTTCGCCGTCGATGAGGGCATATTCCTTGCCCATGACGCCCTGGAGTTCCGTGAATTCCATGACCATCTGCGTAGCCAGGTCGGCTTTGGCCAGGAGCGATGCGCGCTGCAGCTTGGCGTCATCCAGGCCGAGGTCGAGTTTATGATTGAGGAAGACCGTAATCTTTTCCAGGCGCTGGGCTTTGTCATAGAGCGTGCCCAAGCCGTCCTGGAAGACGATTTTCTTCAATTTTTCCGTGTAATCGGCGAGCTTATGTTTCTTGTCTTCTTCAAAGAAGAACTTGGCATCGTCCAGGCGGGCGCGGAGGACGCGTTCGTTGCCGTGCTGGACCGTTTCCAGATGGTAGTCGTTGCCGTTGCGGACAGTCAGGAAGAGGTTCATGAGCTTGCCGTCTTTATCGCGCATAGGGAAATAGCGCTGGTGGTCCTTCATCGGCGTGATGATGGCCGCTTCCGGCAGTTTCAGGTAGTCTTCATCGAATTCGCCGCAAAGGGCCGTCGGGTATTCGACGAGGTAGACGACTTCTTCCAGGAGGTCGTCGTCCATGATGATGGTGCCGCCCTTTTCGTCAGCCAGTTTCTGCAGACCTTCGAGGATCATCTGCTTGCGGACTTCCGGGTCAACGATGAGGAAATGTTCCTTGCACGTTTCTTCATAGGCTGCCGGGCTTTCGATGGTGAAATCGCCGGTACCCAGGAAGCGGTGGCCGCGGCTGACGTTGCCCGATTTGACGTTAGCCAGTTCAAAGGGGATGACATCTTTATCGAAGAGGGCGACGAACCAGCGGATAGGACGGACGAAGTGGAAGTCCAGGCTGCCCCAGTGCATGCTCTTGGGGAAATTAAGACCCGTGACGATGCCCTTCATGAGGTCCGGCAAGAGGCCGGCTGTGTCAGCGCCGACGCTGGTGACGTTGGCATAGACGTAGCCGTCTTCAACGACGAGGTCCTTGACGTCGATTTTCTGACCCCGGGCAAAGCCCATGGCAGCTTTCGTCGGGTTACCGTCGGCATCGTAAGCGATCTTGACCGACGGGCCTTTATGTTTGGCCGATACGTCGGCCTGTTTTTCAGCGACGCCCTTCATGATGAGGGCGATGCGGCGCGGCGTACCGAGGGTGCGGATCGATTCATAGGCGATATGGGATTCGCCAAAGGATTTCCCGGCCAGGTCCCGGACCTGGGAAAGGATACTCGGCATATAATGAGCCGGGATTTCTTCAGTACCGATTTCAAGTAACAAATCTTTGCTCATCTTATTTTTCCTCCTTATTCAGCATCGGGAAACCTAATTTTTCACGCTGTTCCAAGTACGCTTTGGCGCAGGCCCGTGCCATGTTGCGGACGCGGCCGATGAAGGCAGCCCGTTCGCTGACGCTGATGGCGCCGCGGGCGTCGAGGAGGTTGAACGTGTGCGAGCATTTCAATACGTAGTCATAGGCCGGAAGGACGAAGCCGGCTTTGATGACCCGCATGGCTTCTTTTTCGTATTCATCGAAGAGGTGGAACAAGAGGTCGGCGTTGCTCAATTCAAAGGCATACGTCGACTGTTCGACTTCGTTCTGATGGAAGATGTCGCCATAAGTGACGTCTTCATTCCATTTGAGGTCATAGACGTTTTCGACGCCCTGGATATACATGGCCAGGCGTTCCATACCGTATGTGATTTCCGACGAAACAGGAGCGACGTCGATGCCGCCGACCTGCTGGAAGTAGGTGAACTGCGTGACTTCCATGCCGTCGAGCCAGACTTCCCAGCCCAGGCCCCAGGCGCCGAGGGTCGGCGATTCCCAGTTGTCTTCGACGAAACGGATATCGTGTTCTGCCGGGTTGATGCCCAACGTTTCCAGACTCTTCAGATAGAGTTCCTGGATGTTGTCCGGCGACGGTTTGCAAATGACCTGGAACTGATGATGCTGGTACAGGCGGTTCGGGTTGTCGCCATAGCGGCCGTCAGCCGGGCGGCGAGACGGTTCGACATAGGCAACGTGCCACGGTTCCGGCCCGAGCGTGCGCAGGAAGGTAGCCGGGTTCATGGTCCCTGCCCCTTTTTCTACATCATACGGTTCGTAGATGATACAGCCCTGAGAAGACCAAAAGCTCTTCAATGCAAATATCATGTCTTGAAAATTCATCGTATTCCCTCCTAAATACAAAAAAGTCCCTGTAACACATGACATGTTACAGGGACGAGTATACGTACCCGCGGTTCCACCCTGATTGGTCCAAAGACCCGCTTGATTCATCGGCCATACACATCGAAAAGACTTCCGGCCGCGGCCTTCAGAGCGCCTTCCGCATCGGCAGCAGGCTCACACTGTCCCTGCTTCGCTGAGGATGATACGTACTTACTCTCCTGCATCGCCTATTGATTTGTACAAGCCTTATCATAGCAGAGATGGGGGGAAAAGTCAATAAAAAGGAGCCGTCTCGTAGAGACAGCTCCTTTTGAGTTTGCAGTTTGTAGTTTGCAGTAATCAATACTTTGAATGGATTCACTACAAACTCTATACTAAAAACTTTAAACTCACTATCATTGCTTGCCGTATTTTTCGGCGACGTCCAGGCGGCGCAGGGCTCGTTGCAGGGCCGCTTCGGCGCGGGTCGCGTCGAGGTCGGCAGCGTGTGCAACCAAGCGGTCTTCGGCACGTTTTTCCGCCGATTGGGCGCGGGCTACGTCGATGTCTTCCGGTTTTTCTGAAGCTGGCGTGATGACTGTGACCGTATTGTCATGGACTTCCAGGAAGCCCGACGCTACGGTGACGCACTGGCGCTTTCCGCCTTTATCATAGCACAGGGGCCAAATCGACAGGGACGCGATGAGCGGCGCATGATTGGGCATGATGCCCAAGTCGCCGTCCAATGCGCGGACGAGGACGAAATCCACATCTTCATGGAGTACGGCAGCATCGGGTGTAATGACTTCCAGATGGAGGGTCTTTCCTGCTTCTGCCATAGACTATTCCCCTTTCAGTGTCTTAGCCTTTTCGTATGCTTCTTCGATATTGCCTACCATGTAGAAGGCCTGTTCCGGCATGTCGTCGCATTTACCGGACAAGATTTCCTTGAAGCCTTCGATGGTTTCTTTCAACGGCACATAGCGGCCCTTCTGACCGGTGAACTGTTCAGCGACGGCGAAAGGCTGGCTGAGGAAACGCTGTACCTTACGGGCACGGGCAACGGTCAGCTTATCTTCTTCGGACAGTTCGTCGATGCCCAGGATGGCGATGATATCCTGCAGGTCTTTGTACTTCTGGAGAATTTCCTGGACGGCACGGGCCATGTTGTAATGGTCATCGCCGATGACGTGGGGATCGAGGATACGCGACGTCGAATCGAGGGGATCGACGGCCGGGTAAATGCCCAGTTCGGCGATTTCACGGGCCAGGACGGTCGTCGCATCCAAGTGGGCGAAGGTAGCTGCCGGAGCCGGGTCAGTCAAGTCATCGGCCGGGACATAGACAGCCTGGACCGACGTGATGGACCCGTCTTTAGTCGACGTAATGCGTTCCTGCAGGGCGCCGACGTCGGTACCCAGTGTCGGCTGGTAGCCAACGGCCGACGGGATACGGCCGAGCAGAGCCGAAACTTCGGAGCCGGCCTGGATGAAACGGAAGATGTTGTCGATGAACAGCAATACGTCTTTGTGTTCTTTATCGCGGAAGTATTCTGCCATGGTCAGACCGGTCAGGCCGACGCGCATACGGGCTCCAGGCGGTTCGTTCATCTGGCCGTAGACGAGGGCCGTCTTGTCGATGACGCCGGATTCCTTCATTTCGTTCCAAAGGTCATTGCCTTCACGCGTACGTTCGCCGACGCCGGTGAAGACGGAATAGCCGCCGTGGCCGGTAGCGACGTTGTGGATGAGTTCCATGATGAGGACGGTCTTGCCGACACCAGCGCCGCCGAAGAGGCCGATCTTGCCGCCTTTGGCATAAGGGCAGATGAGGTCGACGACTTTGATCCCCGTTTCAAAGATTTCCGTTTCCGTCGCCTGGTCCTGGAATTTCGGGACCGGACGATGGATAGGCCAGTAATCATCGGCTTCGACTTTAGCGTCGACTTTATCGACAGTCTGGCCGAGGACGTTGAAGATACGGCCCAGGACACCTTTGCCGACGGGGACCTTGATGGGACCGCCCGTATTTTCAGCTGCCATGCCGCGGACGAGGCCGTCCGTCGAGTCCATGGCAACGCAGCGGACGACGTCGTCGCCCAAGTGCTGCATGACTTCTACAACCAGGTCGATCTTCTGGTCGCCTTCGCCACCGGTGATATGGATGGCGTTGTAAATGGCGGGCAAATCTGCTTCCGAGGCAAACCGCACGTCGACGACCGGGCCGATGACCTGGACTACTTTCCCAATATTATTACTCATGAAGAGGTACTCCTCTCTTTCAGAATGATCGCCAGGCGGCTTACTGCAAAGCGTTGGCGCCGCTGACAATTTCCGTCAATTCGTTGGTGATACCAGCCTGACGGACTTTATTGTAGGTAACAGTCAATTTGTCGATCAGTTCGCCTGCGTTGTCCGTAGCCGACGTCATGGCCGTCATACGGGCACCGAGTTCGCTGGCAGCGGACTGAAGGAGGCTGTTGTAAATGAACAGATCCAGATACTGCGGCAGCAAGGCGTCGAGGACGAGCTTCGGATCCGGCGCGAAGAGGTATTCTTCCCGCGGCCCCCCTTCCTGCTGGCCTTCCTTCTGGGTAATGGGCAGCATCTTGACGATGCGCGTATCCTGGGACAGGGCCGACTTGAAGTGCGTGTAAATGACATAGACTTCGTCGACTTCGCCATCGAGGAACTTCTGCGTCGCCAAGTGGGCTATCTGCTGGGCGTGGCTGAACTGGGGCTTGTCGGAAAAACCGGACCACTTCTTTTCCGGTACCAGGTGGAGGTGCTTGAGGTACTCCAGGGGCTTGCGGCCTGCGACCAGGAGCATCGATGCATCGCGGGGCTTGTCCTTGAGGACCGACACGATGGCCTTGTTGACATTGGAATTGAAAGCACCGGCCAGCCCTTTGTCCGAACCGATGATGATGTAGCACGTCTTCTTGACCGTATCATGAGGCGTGAACAAGGCGTTGCCCGCATCGGGCGAAGCCGCAGACAGACGCTGCAGCATGCCTTCCATCTTTTCGGTATACGGGGCGGTAGCCACGGCCCGATCCTGTGCACGGCGCAGTCGTACGGAGGAAACCATCTTCATGGCCTTAGTGATCTGCTGGGTATTGGTGACGGATTTAATACGTCTGTTTATTTCGCGTGCACTCGGCATAGCTTATTCCTCCTCTTTGATCAGTTCGTGAGAAGCGCCGTACTGCTTGGTGTATTCAGCGATAGCCTTCTGCAGCGTAGCTTCTGCGTCTTTGCCGAGTTCCTTCGTCGATTTGATGCTTTCGCCGACTTCCGGATAGTTACTGTGCATGAACTTGATGAAGCCGTCAGCAAACTGAGAAACTTCTTCAACCTGTACAGGCATGAGGTAGTTCTTGACGGCCAGGTAAATCTGCATGACCTGGTCTTCGACGGGCATCGGCTGATACTGCGGCTGGATGAGGAGCTGCATCGTCCGTTCGCCGGCGTCGATCTGGGCTTTCGTGCTCTTATCGAGGTCGGAGCCGAACTGGGCGAAAGCGGCCAATTCGCGGTACTGGGCCAGGCTCAGGCGGAGGGTACCGGCGATTTTCTTCATGGCCTTGATCTGGGCGGAGCCGCCGACACGGGAAACGGAGAGGCCGACGTTGATAGCCGGGCGGATCCCGGAGTTGAAGGCTTCTGTTTCCAGGAAGATCTGGCCGTCTGTGATGGAAATGACGTTAGTCGGGATATAGGCCGACAAGTCACCGGCCAGGGTTTCGATGATCGGCAGGGCCGTAATCGAGCCGCCGCCGAGTTCATCGGACAGCTTGGCAGCGCGTTCGAGGAGACGGGAATGTAAGTAGAATACGTCGCCCGGGTATGCTTCACGTCCTGGCGGACGACGGAGGAGCAGACTCATGGCGCGGTAAGCCTGAGCGTGTTTGGACAAGTCATCGTAGACGCAGAGGCAGTCCTTGCCCTGGAGCATGAAGTATTCGGCCATGGAAACGCCGGAATACGGGGCCAGGTACTGGAGCGGTGCGCCGTCGGAAGCCGTAGCGGCGACGACGATGGTATAGGCCATAGCGCCGTGTTCTTCCAGGGTCCGGACAACGCGGGCAACGGTCGATGCCTTCTGGCCGATAGCGACGTAGACGCAGATGACGCCTGTGTCCTTCTGATTCAGGATGGTATCGATGGCGATGGCCGTCTTGCCGGTGCCACGGTCACCGATGATGAGTTCACGCTGGCCACGGCCGATAGGAACCATGGAGTCGATAGCCTTGAGGCCTGTCTGGAGCGGTACCTTGACCGGCTGGCGGTCGGCGATGCCGAAAGCCTTGACTTCGATGAGGCGTGAATCTTTGGTCTTGATTTCCCCTTTGCCATCAATAGGTATCCCCAAGGGGTTGACAACGCGGCCGACCATGGCTTCGCCTACAGGGACACGCATGACGCGGCCTGTACGGCGGACGGTGTCGCCTTCCTTGATGAGGGCGTCATCGCCGAGCAGTACGGCGCCGACGTTGTCTTCTTCCAGGTTCAGGGCCATGCCGTAAACGCCGTGAGGCAGTTCCAGCAATTCCCCGGACATGGCTTTGTCCAAACCGTAAATGTGTGCAATGCCGTCCCCGACTTCCAGAACGGTGCCGACGTCGTCGACATTCATTTCCACATTATAATCTTCGATTTGTTTCTTGATTATAGCCGTTATTTCTTCTGGCTTCATTTTCATTATTCGTCCGTCACCCCATTCGTCACGTCAGCCTGGAGCAGTTTATGCTGCATATCGCGCAGCTGCCGCCGGAGGCTGCCGTCTATTAGTTTGTCGCCGATCTGGATGACCATGCCGCCGATGAGCGACGGGTCGACGTAGTACAGCGGTTCGATGTGCTGACCCGTCATGGCTTCCAGGCTGGCAACCAGTTTCGTTTCTTCTTTCTTGGACAGTGGTTTGACGACGCGGATCTTGGCCACTTCGATGTGCTGGGCCTTGCGGGCCAAATCGATGAACCCGTCAATGGCAAGCAAGAGGGCCGCTTCCCGGCGCCGGTCGATCATGACGTACATGAACTGCAGGACGATCGGCGATAGGCTGTCCTTGAAAATCTTTGCAAGTGTGTCTTTTTTAGACTGCGGCGGTACGAGGGGATGATTCAGGAATTTCCACAAATCGGGATTTTCCTGGAACGTGTCCCGTACGCCTTTCAGTTCTGTTCCGAACTCGGTAAGCTTCTTCTGTTCGCTGGCGATGTCGAACATCGCCTGGCTGTATTTGCTATAGATCGTTTCGGGTATCATAAGATCAGTTCCCCTTTACGCGGTGCGTCTGGAGCTGGTCGATGCAATCGGCTACCAGTTTGGCGTTCATGTCAGGATCCATGTTTTTCTGGAGCAGTTTTTCTGCCACAGCCATGGACAGTGTGACTACTTCATTACGCATTTCCCGGATAGCCGCTTCCCGTTCGTTGGCGATTTCCGTCTGGGCGATCTGTTTTTCCCGGGCGATCTGGGCGCGGATGGCTTCCAGCTGGGCCTGGGCTTCTTTGTCGGCCTGCTTGACAGCTTTGTCGACAATGGCCTGGGCTTCAGCACGGGCATCGCGGATCTGGGCTTCATAGTCGGCTTTCATCTTTTCAGCCGTTTCCCGGGCTTTGGCTGCGTTGTCGAGGTCCGACGCAATCTTGTTGCGGCGGTCTTCCAGGACTTTGAGCAGCGGTTTATAAGCGAACTTTGCCAGAATGGCAACTAACACGAAGAAGTTGATGAACTGGAACAGCAAGGTACCATTAATACTAACCAATGTACTTCCCTCCCCGGCTGTATATTAGAATCTTCGGATTAGAGCAGGCTGACGAACGGATTGGCGAAGACCAATACGATAGCGATGACAGCTGCGATAATCGGCATGGATTCGATCAGGCCGATGGAGATAAGCATGTTGACCAGGAGTTTGCCGCCCATTTCCGGCTGGCGGGCCGTACCTTCAAGCATCTTCGATGCGGCATGGCCGTCACCGATAGCAGCGCCGAGAGCTGCCAAACCAATACCTAAGCATGCACCAAATGCAGATAATGCCAATACGAGAGCTTTTTCCATAATAAATAACCTCCTAAGTTGTAACGGTATCTGAGCTTTTCTTAGTCTTCCGTAAAGGACGGTGCCAGATACGATGTAGTCAGAATGGTGAAGATGAATGCCTGGATGAGGCCGATGACGAAGCTAAAGAGGATCCAAATCATCGGGATGGCGACAGGCACGAGGAAGTACAGGACTTCCAACAGGATTTCACCGGCCAGGATGTTGCCAAAGAGACGGAAGGCCAGTGTCAACGGTTTGGTGATTTCTTCCATCAGATTGATGACGACAAACGGCGCAAAGGGTTCGAAGAAATGCTTGAAATGCTTTTTGAACCCCTGGTTCTTCAAGGCCATGAAGTGGACCATAAAGGAAGAAACCAGTGCCAGGGCGACAGTCGTATTCAAATCATTCGTCGGCGAAGCCAGGACATGCGGATTCGGCAGCATGCCCAATTCGTTGGCGAAGAGGATGAACAGGAACATCGTCAGCAAGACCGAAACGACCTGGCCGTATTTCGGCCCCAACGTTTCCTTGAACTGATCGAGCAATGCTTCGATGACGATTTCCATGGCGTTCTGAAGTCCTGACGGGACGAGGGACCGGCCCCTTGTCGCAGCGACAGTGACGATAATGACCAAAGCCGCAACCAGCCAGGTCATCATGAGCGTATCCAAGTTGACATTCAGACCCAGGAGCTGGACGACCATATGATGCCCTGCATGTAATTCCATACGCAATACCTCCTTTCCTTTACCGTCTGAGACGCGCAGTCAGTACATCTGCGAAGACGAGGACGCGGTACGAAAAGATACCGGCCACGGCAGCCCCCAGGGAAATGGACGGGAACTGCAGGATGACGATGACGGCCAGGCAGATGAAGACCAGCCGGAACACGGCACCGCCGCGGATGAATGACGCCGCCTGCCCAGGCGGCAATTTTAAGGCCCGTACCGAACGGCTGCTGAGCATGAAGAAATAAACGATGTTCAAGCCGCTGCCGATACACCAGCCACTTATGTACTGCCACCAGCCTCCTAGAAAAAGGACGGCCGTGACGATACACGTAAAACCAACGAGCTTGTATATTGTTGCCTTTACATAAGCATAAAACGCTTCCATAGGCTATCCTCCGTGACATTTCACTTGCGCAGATGCCGGCCATGGCGCGCCTCGTCCTGCTGATAGGACAAGGCTTTTTTATATAAGGTCCAGAATCCGGAGATGGCACCGATGAAGGAAAAAAGAATCAATCCCCACGGCGACGTCCCGGCATGGACATCGATGAAGTGCCCTATGGCGACGCCGACACAGATGCAGACGAAGAGAGACAAACCTAAGGAACCGGCAATGACAACAATATCCCAAAGCCTCATGTGATTTAATTTGTCATCGTGAGGATCATCATGATGTCTCATACTACATACACTCCTGCTCGGGCGATGGCAGTTTTCCATAATCGTTTGGTATAGCAGTTATATACTGCCAGCAACGATTATTGGCTTATTTTAGCACGGAAAATCTGGAAAATCAATACAAAATGAAAGAAATTTAAACGTTATAGCTAAAAACGATTCTCAGTATAGCCTAAGACAATACTTAGCGGCTAAAATCATCCGGAACGGCTTCTTCCCCGGCAAAAACGTGGAGAATAGCCTGGACGATGCGCTGCGAAGCCTTGCCGTCGCCATAGGGATTGACAGCGTTGCTCATGGCATCGTAAGCGGCCTGGTCGGTCAGGAGCCGCTTCGTTTCGGCATAGACGACATCCTTGTCCGTGCCGATGAGGCGTACCGTGCCGGCTTCGACGGCTTCAGGCCGTTCGGTCGTATTGCGCAGGACCAGGACAGGCTTGCCGAGAGACGGCGCTTCTTCCTGGATGCCGCCAGAGTCGGTGAGGACCAGGCTGCTCAGGCTCATGAGATTGGCAAAGGGTTCATATTCCATGGGGTCGATGAGGTGGATGCGGTCGACACCGGCCAGTTCCTCTTCGACGACTTTGCGCACCAGCGGATTACGGTGGACAGGAAAGACGATTTCCGTATCGGGAATCTCTTCGATAATGCGGCGCAGGGCCTTATAGATATGGCGCATCGGTTCACCCAGGTTTTCCCGGCGGTGCGTCGTCAGGAGGATGACCCGGTGGTTATGGAAATCGACGTCCTTCAGGTCGTCGCCGAAGTCATAGTCGCCGGCAACGGTCATCATCAAGGCGTCGATGACGGTATTCCCCGTCACATAAATATGAGAAGGATTTACATTTTCCTTGAGCAGATTGGCCTTGGCCGTCGCCGTCGGTGCGAAGTGGATGGCTGCGATGGCACCGGTCAGCTTGCGGTTCATTTCTTCCGGGAAGGGCGAATAGATGTCCCCTGTCCGCAGACCGGCTTCGACGTGGCCTACCGGGACCTGCTGGTAGTACGAGGCCAGGGCGCCGGCAAAGGTCGTCGTCGTGTCGCCATGGACCAGGACCAGGTCGGGCTTTTCCTTGGCCAGGACATCTTTCAGGCCCATGAGGGACTTGGTCGTAATGTCGTACAGCGTCTGCCCCTGGGACATGATATCCAGGTCATAGTCCGGTGTAATCTGGAAGAGATCCAGTACCTGGTCGAGCATCTGACGGTGCTGGGCCGTAACGGCGACGATGGTCTGGATCCGGTCGGCATGTTTCTGCAATTCCAGTACGACAGGGGCCATCTTGATGGCTTCCGGCCGCGTACCGAATACAGTCATTACCTTGATCATAATAAAAAAACCTCCTTATAAGACAACCGATTCCACCCACTACTGTTTGTGGGTAGAATCGGTCGTTGATTTGCGCAATATGCCAATGCGTTTTGCCGAATAAATGATGACGGCAAGAACGACCAGGACAGTCACGATACCCGTCTTATAGCTCACGTTGGCTACAAAGAGGGCTACGATGCCGAGAATCATGCTGACAAAATACATTATTAATACGGCTTGCTTCTGTGTCATGCCCAGAGCCAGCAGGCGATGATGCAGGTGACCCTTATCAGGCTGGAAAATCGGAACGCCGCTCATCTTGCGGCGGATGATAGCAAACGTCGTATCGAGGATCGGCAGACCCAGGGCGATGATGGGTACGACGAGAGCCACGGTGGCTGCCGTCTTGACCAGGCCTAAGACGGCGGCGACGGACAGGGTATAGCCCAGGAGCATACTGCCCGTATCACCCATGAAAATCTTGGCCGGGTTGAAATTGTACTGCAAGAAGCCCAAAGCCGCCCCGGCCATGGACACGATGACCAGAGCCGGCAGGAACTGGTTCAGGTTATAAGCCAGGAGGAACATCGAAATCGATGCGATGAAGGCGACGCCGGCTGCCAGGCCGTCAAGACCATCGATGAGGTTCACCGTATTGGTAAAGCCGATGATCCAGAAAATCGTCACGGGAATGGCAATGATTTCTGGCAGGACGATGATATCACCAAAAGGATTGGTCAGCCATTCGATCTGGATGCCAAAGGCGATGGGGATGCAGGCGGCCAGGATCTGGCCGACGAGCTTGACCTTGGCCGGGATATTGCAGATGTCGTCCCAGATGCCGACGGCGACGATAGCCGTGCAGCCCAGGAGCATCCCGACCAGTTCATGCTGCAAAGGCACGCAGAACAAGACGGCTGCCATGAAGCCGATATAGATTGCCAGCCCGCCGAGCCGCGGGATGACATGAGTATGTACCTTTCTTGCATTGGGCCGGTCCACGGCGCCGATCTTGATAGCGAGTTTCTTGACGCTCGGCGTCAGGAGATAAGAAACGACTAATGCAATTACAAAGGGTACAACATATTGGAGCACAACACACGCCTACTTTCCATTAATCTATCAGTTCGTCAGACTGCGCATGGGCGCCGGGATGCGGCCGCCGCGGGCAATGAATTCATCTGACTTGTATTTATTGACATTGATGATCGGGCAATGGCCGAGGAGGCCGCCGAATTCAACATTGTCGCCGACGTCCTTGCCCGGTACGGGGATGACGCGGACGGCCGTCGTCTTGTTGTTGATCATGCCGATAGCCGCTTCGTCGGCGATGATGGCCGAAATGGTCGAGGCCGGCGTATTGCCGGGGATGGCGATCATGTCGAGGCCGACCGAGCAGACACAGGTCATGGCTTCCAGTTTTTCCAGGCTCAGGCTGCCGCGGCCGACGGCTTCGAGCATGCCCTTGTCTTCACTGACAGGGATAAAGGCGCCAGACAGGCCGCCGACGCGGGACGAAGCCATGAGGCCGCCCTTCTTGACGGCGTCGTTGAGGAGCGCCAGGGCTGCCGTCGTGCCGCAGGCACCACAGCTTTCCAGGCCCATTTCTTCCAAAATCGATGCGACGCTGTCGCCGACTGCCGGTGTCGGAGCCAAGGACAGGTCGATGATGCCAAAGGGCATGTTGAGGCGCTTCGACGCTTCCATGGCGACGAGCTGGCCGACGCGGGTAATCTTGAAGGCCGTCTTCTTGATGGTTTCGGCGACGACGTCAAAGGGCTGGCCTTTGACCTGTTCCAGGGCGACTTTGACGACGCCCGGGCCGCTGACACCGACGCTGATGCACGAATCCCCATTGGTGACGCCGTGGAAGGCGCCGGCCATGAAGGGGTTGTCTTCGACGGCATTGGAGAAGACGACGAGTTTGGCGCAGCCTAAGGCATCCTGGTCCTTCGTCCGTTCGGCCAGGTCCTTGAAGACGCGGCCCATTTCGGCGACGGCATCCATGTTGATGCCGGCCTTCGTCGAGCCGACGGCGACGGAACTGCAGACGAGGTCGGTCACAGCCAGGCTTTCGGCGATGGAGTCGATGAGGATGCGGTCGCCTTTGCTCATGCCCCGTTCGACCAGGGCCGAGAAGCCGCCGATGAAGTTGATGCCGATTTCTTTAGCTGCCTTGTCGAGGGTCCGGGCGATGTCGACGTAACTCGTCAGGTCGCTGGCCCCGGCGACGAGGCTGATGGGCGTCACGGAGACGCGCTTATTGATGATGGGCACGCCGTATTCGCGGGAGATGGCTTCTCCCGTTTCGACTAAGTGTTCACCGTATTTCGTGATTTTATCGTAAATATTGTTGCACAAGGTCTTGCCGTCGCTGGCGCAGCAGTCGAGGAGGCTGATGCCCATGGTAATGGTGCGGACGTCAAGGTTGTTCTTTTGAATCATCTGATTCGTTTCAAGTACGTCTTGGATTGTCAGCATATCATTTCTCCTTAGCCTACACGATGCATTGCGTCAAAAATAGCCTGGTTCTGCGCCCGGATTTCAACGCCGAGGGCATCGCCCTTCTGTTTGAGCAAATCCTGTAAGGTATCTAAGGTAATATCGGAATTATCCATGTCCACGATCATGGCCATGTTGAAAATGCCATCTAGGATGACCTGGTTGATCGTCAAGATATTGACTTTATTTTCTGCCATGATCTGGCTGACGGCGGCGATGATACCAGTGCGGTCCACGCCAACTACGGTGATTACAACTTTCACAGCTGTCCACTCCTTTTCGTTATTAAATTCCATGCTTCCCTATTATAGCACAGGTAGCGTACTGAATTCCACTGTCTGCATACGAAATGATAGAATTGACGACAAACTTGCAACTCTGAGCTATTTATTCAATGCCTTGCTGATGAGGGCCTTGCCTTCTTCCAGGAGCTTGCCGGCCTGGTCGGGCGAAACGAAGCTTTCAGCGTATAATTTGTACAGGTCTTCGGTGCCGGACGGGCGGGCGGCGACCCAGCCGTCGTCGGTCGTGATCTTGACGCCGCCGATGGCGAAATCACCATACGGGGACTTGGAGAGGACGGCCGTAATGGGGCTGCCGCACAAGGTCTTTTCCGTGACGTCGGCTTCGGTGAGGGCGCTGATCTTGTCTTTTTCTTCCAGCGTCGCCGGTGCATCGCTGCGCATGGTGTACGGCCGGCCCAGTTTTTCACAGAGGTCGTTGTAATATTCGATGGGCGATTTGCCCGTGACGGCGCGGATTTCAGCGGCCAGGAGGCACATGATCATGCCGTCCTTGTCGGTCGTCCAGACGCTGCGGTCCTTGGCGATGAACGAGCCGCCGGCACTTTCTTCGCCGGAAAAGGCGATCTTGCCATCTGTATAGAGGGGGCCGAAATATTTGAAGCCGACCGGGACTTCATAGAGCGGGATGTCCAGGAGCTTGGCTGCCCGGGCGAGCATATCCGTCGTGACGACGGTCTTGGCGATGCCCAGGCCTTCGAAATTGCGGTGCGTCATGAGATAATGGGCCGCGACGGTCAAAAAGGCGTTGGCCGAAATCATGCCTTCCGCGCCGGAGACGATGCCGAAGCGGTCGTAGTCCGGGTCATTGGCCAGGACGAGGTTATAGTCTGCGGCCTGGCCGGTGACGGCCGACATGACATAGGCCGACGAGCAGTCCATGCGGACCTTGCCGTCGTGGTCGTAATTCATGAAGGTGAACTGCGGGTCATACGTATCGTTGACGAAATCCAGGTCCAGGTGGTACGTGTCGGAAATCTGGTGCCAGTAGTTCATGCCCGACCCGCCCAGGGCGTTGACCAGGATGCGCAATTTAGCGTCGCGGATGGCGTCCATATCGATGATGGAGTCCAGTTCGGCCACGTAGAGGCCCTTGTAATCATAAGGGACGACAAATGCGCTGTCCTTGGCCTGGTCATAGGCCATCATCTGGACGCCTTCGTTGTGGCCGGCCAGGAGACGGTTGGCTTCCCTTTCGATAGCCTTGGTGATATCCGAACCGGCCGGCCCGCCGGTAATGGGGTTATACTTGATGCCGCCATGTTCCGGAGGATTGTGGGACGGCGTAATGATCAAACCGTCGGCCAGGCGTTCACCACGATGGCTGTTGTAGCGCAGGATGGCCCGCGATACAGACGGTGTCGGTACGAAATCGCCAACACTATCGACGTAAGCCGTGACGCCGTTGGCTGCCAGGACGGACAAGACCGTTTCATAAGCCAGTTTCGACAGATAATGGGTATCTTCGCCGACGAACAGCGGCCCTTCGGCGCCGAACTGCTTGCGGAAGTTGCAGACAGCCTGGGTAATAGCCGCCACGTGGTCCTGGGTAAAGCTGCCGTTGCCGGCCTGGCCGCGATGGCCTGATGTGCCGAAACGGACCTGCTGATGAGGATCCGCCACATCGGGATGCGTCGTATGATATGCCGCAGCGATGGCTTTCAAATCAATGTAGTCTTCTTTTCTTACTTTGGTACCTGCCAATTCATGTACTGCCATACTATCACCTGCTTCATTATTTTGACAATCGCACAGCGATTTTATACAATAAGGACGAGTATGCGGGGTTCCATCCCCCACTCCCCATGGCTGTACGTCATCATTGTTATAGTTTACATTCATTATAACAAAAAATGTATCAATATCCTAGATATATAAGGAAGAAAGGTGATTTGCATGACAAAATTTATTTCCTGGAACGTCAACGGCCTGCGGGCTGTCATGAAGAAAGGCTTCATGGATACGTTCCAAGCCCTCGACGCCGACGTCTTCTGCCTGCAGGAAACAAAGCTCCAGGCCGGCCAGATCGACCTGGACCTGCCGGGCTATGAACAATACTGGAACTATGCCGACCGCAAAGGCTACAGCGGCACGGCCATCTTCACCCGCCTGTCTCCCCTGTCCGTCCGCTACGGCATGGGCATCGACGAGCACGACCACGAAGGACGCCTGATCACCCTGGAATTCCCGGAATACTACTTCGTGACCTGCTATACGCCCAATTCCCAGAGCGAACTGGCCCGCCTGCCGTACCGCATGAAATGGGAAGACGACTTCCGCCAGTACCTGCTGGAACTGCACCGGGACAAGCCGGTCATCGTCTGCGGCGACCTCAACGTGGCCCACGAAGAAATCGACCTCAAGAACCCCAAGACGAACCATAAGAACGCCGGCTTCTCCGACGAAGAACGGCAGAAGATGACGGACCTCCTGGCAGCGGGCTTCACCGATACGTGGCGCCACTTCTACCCCGACGTGACGGGCATCTATTCGTGGTGGAGCTACCGTTTCAAAGCCCGTCAGAACAATGCCGGATGGCGCATCGACTACTTCCTGACTACGAAGGACCTCGACGACCGGCTGGAAAAAGCCGCCATATACACCGACATCACCGGCAGCGACCACTGCCCGGTCGGTCTGGAATTGAAATGATTTTTTCGCAAAGGAGCGATACGTATGTTAAAGAAATTGACCACAGCCTTACTGGCCTGCACGGCTTTTGCCCTGCCCCAGGCCTTCGCCTTGTCCGTCCTGCCCGAAGCCGGTGTCAGCCTCGGCGTCGGCACGAAAGAACAGTACGCCGAAGCCAAAGTCCTGCCGCGGACGACCATCGGCTATAAACGGGCCGACCGCGACCAGTACGGCAACCAGAACGACATCTATGCCAAATACAATGTCATCGGCTCGAAAGTCCAGCTCCTCGGCGGCTGGCGCAACAACATCGACGAACAGTCGAGCTCGACGTCCTTCTACGGCGGCATCGGCGTCGCTGCGCCGCACATCCTGGGCCTCCAGCCCTATGCGACCTACGTCAAGGGCTCGCACTTTGCCGAAGCCCAGGCCGGCCTCAATTACAACATCGCCTTCGGCTGGGGCCTGAACGTCAATTACCATAACTACATGCCCGAAGACGGCGACAACGAACACGGCGTCGGCGCCGGCGTGACCTTCCATTTTTAAAGGACGCAGTTCGCAGGCCGCAGTTCGCATTCGCAGGCCGCATCGTAAGTGCCGTCCCAGGGGCGGCAAAAGGCAACCTCTCCGGCCCTATGGGCCACCTCTCCTATCAGGAGAGGCTTAAGGCTCCCTTTATAGGGGAGCTGGCAGCGTAGCTGACTGAGGGGTTGCTTGTCATTATAAAAAAGGGCTTGTCGCACGAAGGCTTTTGCCATCATGTGATATCCCTTTCTCTTTATAGTTTGTAGTGTGGAGTTTGTAGTTTGTAGAAGCTGATTTTAAATTTTTTACCATTTGCTGCAAACTAAAAACTATAAACTTAAAACTCAAAAAGGAGCTGTCGCAATGCGACAGCTCCTTTTTACATCCAAACGATATATTAGAAAGCGTTATGAGAATATTCGTAGTACATGTCGGTGAGCTGATCCATTTTGTCGCTCATTTCGACCATGAGGTCCGATGCGGTATCGTAGTCGTCAGCAGCCAGGGCCTGTTTGATCTTGGAGAAGATGGACAGGCTCTTTTCGGTGTCGCGGCCTAATTCCGTGCGGAGAGCGTTAATCTTGGTCCAGCGTTCGACTTCGAGAGCATTGCTGTCGCCATCAGCATGGAGCTGTTCGGCAGCGATGACTTTCGAGAGGTTTTCCGGAATGATGCGGTACTGGAGTTCCAGTGCCCAGCGGCTGAGAGCGCCGAGTTTGAAGGATTCCATGATGCGTTTCTGGAAAGCGTCGCAAGCGAGGTCGTCCAGTTTTTCCGGATACGTCGTAAGGGCTTTGAAGTTTTCCCATACCGTACGCGGAGCTTTGCCGAACATGGCATTGCGTTCTTCGTCGCTGAAGTTTTCGAAGACGTCGACTTCGGAGCGGTATGCCCGGTCTTTTTCCAGGTAATCTGCGTCTTCGCCCGGTTTCTTGGAGAGTTCAGCCAGGAGTTCAGCCGTCGATTTGCCGCTGGAGAGAGCGTATTTGATGCCGTCCAGAGCGCCGAGGTAGCACATAGCGATGGCGATGTACGTATTGGTGAACGGGTTGGGAGCGCGGAGTTCGAAACGCGTAGCTGCCGGGCTGGTGATGTCACGGATGAGGCCGGCCAGGACGGAACGGTTACGAGTCGGAACGTCCGGTGTTTCGCCGCCGAGAGCCGTAACGATGCAGACAGGAGCTTCGAAGCCCGGTTTCAAGCGGTTGAGGGAGTCCGTCGTCGACGATACGAAGGGGTTTATGACTTCGTAGTGTTTGAGGATACCCATGATAGCGCCATAGCCGACGGCCGAGAGGAATTCGCTCTTCATGTCATCCGGGTTGAAGAGGTTGACGAATTTGCCATTCTTCATGATAGCGCCGATGCCGAGATGCGTATGTTCACCGGAGCCGGCAACACCGTGGATCGGTTTTGCCTGGAAGGTGACTTCGAGGCCGTTTTCGCGGAAGACTTCGCGGACGATGATACGGGCAGCGATTTCGTTATCGGCTGTCTGTACAGGGTCGCTGGCGTATTTCCAGTCGACTTCGAGCTGTTCGAGGACGAAGGTCAATTTACCGGAATCGTCGATCTGGGCTTTGACGCCGCCGACTTCTTTATGGCCCATTTCCGGTTCGAGGCCGTATTTTTCAAGGCGTTCGACGGTCTGTTCAAGCGCCGTGCGGACGACGCCGTGTGTACGCTGCCAGTACTGTTCCTGCATCTTCTGGGATGCCGACAAGAGTCGGGTAGCTACGTCCTGGCTCGGGGTCTTGACCCAGAATTCCAATTCTGTAGCCGTCGTGAAGACGATCTTTTCGATGTCATCAGGATTGATGGACGTGCCTTTGATGCCGTATTTCTTGACAAGAGCCAAAATCTGGTCGCCTACGTAGTCGCAGGTGTTGCGAAGGATGGAACGGGAGTCGATAAAGCCCGTAGCATGGCGGAGGAAGCTCGGGATACGGAGCGTACCGACGGGTTTGCCCGTTTCCGAATCGATATTGCCGTCATTGTAATCGACGAACCAGTCGACGCCGGGGTCGGCTTTGATGTCGACACGAGCATTGGACAAGGTAGCGATGCCCGGCAGGACAACGGAAGAACCGTCTGTCTGGAAAGCCGTAGCATTGAAGAATTTATCGTATTCATCGAAGAATACACTGATAGGAATCTTTTCGTCCGTATCGTTACCGGCGAGGTCGATGCCTACGAGAGATACAAATTTAATTTCCGGGTGCTGTTCGAGTAAAGCCAGCACACCTTCTTTACCATATTGACCTGCAGGGATTACATATACTAAATCATCTTTAGCCATCATGACTCCTCCTTTGGGTGAAAAAAAAGACTCCGCCCCTGTGGTTAAGGTTCGGAGTCTTCTTTGACTCTTGTTTCATGACCTATTTTATTTTCAAATCATGCTAAAATAATACAATCAATCAGTCTATTTGTCAATAGATTTTTTAGAAAAATCTAACAAAACTAATTATTTTGTAAAATTTCTCGAACAATCTGTGAAACAAGCTTGCCGTCGGCCTTACCTTTGACCTTGGGCATGACGAGCTTCATGACGTCGCCCATCTTGAGACCGCTCTGACCGGCAACGGCATCGTTGACGATCTGGTGGATTTCATCGGCTGTGAGCTGTTTGGGCATGTACTTTTCCAGTACGGCCATTTCGGCCTTCGTTTCTTCGACGAGGTCGCTGCGGCCTGCCTTTTCAAACTCTGCCAACGATTCCTTGCGCTGTTTCATTTCTTTGGCAATGACGGCACCGACGCCAGCGTCATCGAGTTCGCATTTGCCGTCGATTTCCGTATTGCGGATGGACGAACGGACCATGCGGATGACGGATAAAGCCGTTTTACCGGCTTCTTTGGCTTTCATGGCCGCTTTCATGTCCTGAAGCAGTTCTTCTTTAAGAGACATGCTATCACCCTTCTTACATTTGACGATTATGCTCTGTACTTCCGTTTCCGTGCTGCTTCGGATTTTTTCTTTCTCCGTACACTCGGTTTTTCGTAGTGTTCACGTTTCCGTACTTCGGAAAGAACACCTGCCTTTTGGCAAGAACGTTTGAAGCGGCGAAGTGCGCTGTCTAACGTTTCGTTTTTACCAACTCTGATTTCTGCCATTCTATTATCCCTCCCTCCAAGGTATGATAGGGAGTGCTTTTACTGCACACAATGAAATTATACTCAGATTAGCGTCATTTGTCAACAATTTCTGAGGTTCAGCGTATAAATTTACTGAATACATAATTGCCATATCCTAAACCGTCTTCACTGAGGCAGCAGCCCCGCTCGGTGCGTTCCAGGAGGCCCTGGCGGATGAGGCCGTCGATGACAGGACCGAAGTCGGCTTCGATGGATTTCCCGAAGCGTCTGGCATAATCGCCGTAATCGATGCCGACCCGGCGGCGCAGGGCCAGGAAGCAGTAATCTTCGACGGCCCGTTTGGCGTCGATGGCGACGGATTCGGCGACGACACTCTCCCTGCCGGCCTTATGGATATACGCCGGGATGTTGGCTATATTGGCCCAGCGCGTCGTCCCATCGAAGGAATGGGCCGATACGCCGAAGCCGATATAAGGCTCATAAGTCCAGTATTTGCTGTTATGGCGCGACTCGAAAGGCCCTTTGGCATAGCTGGAAATCTCGTAGTGATGGAAGCCATAACCGTGCATGGCGTCGTGGACGGCCTTCCCCATGGCTTCGACCGTCCCGTCAGGCGGCAGGTGCCATGTCCCCTTTTCCAGGCCCGCCTTGAGCTGCGTCCCGTCTTCGACGATGAGGCTGTAAATGGACGCGTGGACCACGGGCAGCTGGGAAAGGCGCTCTACGTCGCGGCGGACGTCGGCCAGGTGCTGGCCGGGCAGGCCGTACATCAGGTCCAGGGACAAATTATGGATGCCAGCCGCGTAGGCCGCCTGGATGGCCGCTTCGCCCTGGGCTGCCGTATGGACCCGGCCCAGAAAGGCCAGCATGGCGTCGGAAAAGGACTGGACGCCCAGACTCAGGCGGTTGACGCCGCAATCGGCCAGAGCCGCGGCCTTATCATAATCGAGACTGTCCGGATTGGCTTCTATCGTGATTTCCGCATCGCTGGCAATGCAGAAGGTCTGCCGCAGGGTCTTCAGGATGCAGCTGACGTCGCCGGCTTCCAGCATTGACGGCGTACCGCCGCCGACGTAGACCGTATCAGCCCCTTCCCCGGTATAGGGCGAGGCCGCGATGTCCCGGCACAGGGCTTCGACATAGCCCTGGCAGTATCGCTCCAGGCCGGCATAGGACGGAAAGTCGCAGTACAGGCATTTATGGCGGCAGAACGGGATGTGGACGTACAGGCCCAGCGTCATTCTTCGTCGACTTTGAGGACGGCCATGAAGGCTTCCTGCGGGATTTCGACGGTACCGAACTGTTTCATGCGCTTCTTGCCTTCCTTCTGTTTTTCCAGGAGCTTGCGCTTACGGGAAATATCGCCGCCATAGCACTTGGCCAGGACGTCCTTGCGCAGGGCTGCCACGTTTTCGCGGGCAATGATCTTATTGCCCACAGCGGCCTGGATGGGGATCTGGAAGAGCTGGCGCGGAATGAGGCTGCGCAGTTTTTCGACCAGGGCGCGGCCGCGGCGGGCGGCGAAATCCTTGTGGACGATGACGCTCAGGGCGTCGACGACGTCGCCGTTGATGAGGATGTCCATTTTGACCATAGGCGAGGCCTGGTAGCCGTTGAGCTCATAATCGAGGGACGCATAGCCGCGGGTCGCCGACTTGAGGACGTCGAAGTAGTCGTAGAGGATTTCACACAGGGGCAGGTTGTAGATCAAAGAAACGCGCGTGTCGTCGAGGTAATCCATGGTGACGTACTGACCGCGGCGGTTCTGGGAGATTTCCATGACCGTGCCGACCATGTCCTTGGGGATGATGATCGTCGTCTTGACCAGCGGTTCTTCGATGTGGTCGATTTTCGTCATGTCCGGCATCTGCGACGGGTTGTCCACTTCGACCATGGTGCCGTCCGTGCAGTAGACGTGGTAAATGACCGACGGCGCCGTCGTGATCAGGGACAGGTTGTATTCCCGTTCCAGCCGTTCGCGGACGACGTCCATGTGCAGGAGTCCCAGGAAGCCGCAGCGGAAGCCGAAGCCCAGGGCCGACGACGTTTCCGGTTCAAAGAGCAGCGCCGCATCGTTGAGGTGGAGCTTCTCCAGGGCATCGCGGAGGTTGTCGTAGTCGTTCGTTTCGACCGGGTAGAGGCCGCAGTAGACCATGGGCACAGCCTTGCGGTAGCCCGGCAGGGCTTCTTTGGCCGGATTGTCGGCCAGGGTAACCGTATCGCCGACGCGGCAGTCGCGGACGTTCTTCATGCTGGCTGCCAGATAGCCGACGCTGCCACATTCCAGGGACGGGACGGGATGCATCTGGGGCAGGAAGACGCCCGTTTCGATGACTTCAAATTCTTTGCCCGACGCCATCATGCGGATGCGCTGGCCCGGCTTGACGCTGCCTTCCATGATGCGGATATTGGCGATGGCCCCTTTATAGGCATCGAAATGGGAATCGAAGATGAGGGCCCGCAGGGGCTTGTCCCCTTCGTCAGCCGGTGCCGGGATGCGCTGGACAATGGCTTCCAGGACCTTGTCGACGCCGTAGCCCGTCTTGGCGCTAATCATGATGGCGTCCGATGCGTCCAGGCCGATGACGTCTTCGATTTCCTTGCAGACCCGGTCCGGGTCGGCGCTGGGCAGGTCGACTTTATTGATGATGGGAATAATTTCCAGATCGTGTTCCAGGGCCAGGTAGACGTTGGCCAGGGTCTGGGCTTCGACGCCCTGCGTGGCATCGACGATGAGCAGGGCCCCTTCGCAGGCCGCCAGGCTGCGCGATACTTCGTAGTTGAAGTCGACGTGCCCCGGCGTGTCGATGAGATTGAGCGTATACTGTTTGCCATCTTTGGCATCGTAAATGAGACGGGCCGACTGGGCTTTGATGGTAATGCCCCGTTCCCGTTCGAGATCCATCGTATCGAGGAGCTGGTCTTCCATTTCCCGTTTGGGCACGGTGCCGGTCATTTCCAGCATCCGGTCGGCCAGCGTCGATTTGCCATGGTCGATATGTGCGATGATTGAAAAGTTTCTGATATGATCTGTAGACACAGGAATCCTCCTCTTTTTTCCTATTGGATGACGCCGCCGCCCAGGACGCGTTCGCCTGTTTCGGCGTCGTAAAGTACCAGGGCCTGGCCGGCCGTGACGGCGCGCTGGGCATCGTCGAATTCGACCCGCAGGCTGTCGCCGTCGGGATAGACCGTGCAGGCCGCTTCACGGGCAGCATAGCGTATCTTGCCCAGGGCCCGGAACGGTGCGGACGGTGCCTGTTCGACCCACGTCGCTTCACCGGCATGGACAGTCTTCGAGAACAAATCCTGTTCCGAGCCGACGACGACCCGGTTATGGGCCACGTCGAGGGCCGTCACATAATACGGACCGCCGGGACCGCCGAGGTTCAACCCCCGCCGCTGACCGATGGTATAGGCGGCAATGCCCTTGTGGCGGCCGATGACGCGGCCGCTCTGGTCGACGAAGTCGCCGGGCTTGAAGATGCCCTTGCGTTCGTGCTGCAAGAAGCCCTTATAGTCGTTGTCCGGGATGAAGCAGATATCCTGGCTTTCAGGCTTGTTGAAGACCGGCAGGCCCCATTCTTTAGCCAGTTCCCGCGTATGGACCTTTTCCAGGCCGGCCATGGGGAATAAGAGATGGGGCAGCAGGTCCTGTGTCAGCTGATAGAGGACATAGGACTGGTCCTTGCGGCGGTCTGTGCCGCGGAGCAGGGAATAGATTCCCGTCCCTTCGTCCTTGACGATGCGGGCGTAATGGCCTGTCGCCAGGAAGTCGGCACCGAACTGCTTGGCCTTTTCCCAGAGCAGACCGAATTTAATGAATTTATTGCAGGCAATGCAGGGATTGGGCGTCCTGCCGTGGACGTAGGCATCGACGAAGTAGTCGATGACGTCGCGCCGGAAGATATCGCGGAAATCCAGGGTATAATGGGGAATCCCCAGGACCGAGGCGACGGCTTTGGCATCGTCGACGGAACTGAGGGAGCAGCAGGCGTGGACGTTGTCGATGGTGCAGGCCGGGTCTTCTTCCCACAGGCGCAGGGTAATGCCGATGACGTCATACCCCTGCTGCTTCAAAAGGCCGGCCGTGACCGAACTGTCGACGCCGCCGCTCATAGCTACGGCAACTCGTTTCATAGTGACTCTCCTCTGCTTTTACGGACAGCGTCGCCGATGATGGCGATGGCTGCTTCGATTTCATCTAAGGTATTTTCTTTGCCTACGGACAGGCGGATGCTGCTGCGCAGCCATTTGTCCTCAACGCCCATGGCCTGGAGGACGTGGGACGCTTCGACGGCGCCGGCTTCGCAGGCCGAACCAGCCGATACGGCCAGACCCTGCAGGTCGAGGGCGATAAGCAGGATGGCGCTGTCCACGCCGTCGACGCTGAAGTCGATGATGTTGGGCAGGACGTCGTTGCGCCGGCCGTTGAGGTGGAAGCGGGCGTCGCCCTTGATGAGCCGGTCATGGACGGCATCGGTCAGGCGCCGCGCCGCCCGGACGCGGTCGTCCCGTTCGGCCTCCAGGAGTTCGGCAGCCTTGCCGAATCCGGCAATGGCGGCGACATTCTCCGTGCCCGCCCGCAGGCGGTGTTCCTGGGGTCCGCCATAGGCTTCGGCAGCGACCTGCAGTCCGTGGCGGATGTACAAGGCGCCGACACCTTTGGGGCCGTAAATCTTATGGCTGCAGACCGTGAGCATGTCGATGCCCTGTTCCAGCGGCCGGATAGGCACGTAGCCAAAGGCCTGGACGGCATCGACGTGGAAGGCGATGCCCTTCTGCCGGGCCAGGGCGCCGATGGCGTCGATGGGCTGGACCATGCCCGTTTCATTATTGGCATACATGACGGAAATAAGGACCGTATCATCGCGCAGGGCCTGGGCCACAGCGTCGGCTGTGACCCGGCCGTCGGCTTCGACAGGGACATAAGTCACGTCATAGCCCTTCCCTTCCAGGGCCTGGAAAGTCCGCAGGACGGCGTGGTGTTCTACGGCCGTCGTGACCAGGTGGCCGCCGTGGGGGTAATTGGCCCGCAGGAAGCCGAGGATGGCCAGGTTGTCCGCTTCCGTGCCGCCGCTGGTGAAGACCAGGTCTTCCCCTTTGACGCCCAGGCAGTGGGCGACCTGGCTGCGCGCCGTCTGGACGGCAGACCGGGCCTGCTGGCCGAAATAATGAAGGCTCGACGGATTGCCGTAAGCCGTCGTCAAATACGGCATCATGACGTCCAGGACGCGCGGGTCCATCGGCGTCGCTGCCGCGTTATCTAAATAAATTCGTTTCATTGATGATTTTGACTCCAAAGTTGACAAAATAGCTATAAAAAATAGCCTATTATTTATAATACCATAGGTAGTTGTTGGTGGCTAGTGGCTAGTAGGGGCCGTCCCAAAGGGCGCCCCGCTTGTGGGAATCCCGTTTGCTGGCGGCCCGTTGCGGGAATCCCGCGGGACGCAAATTCAACCTCTCAGTCAGCTGACGCTGACAGCTCCCCTATAAAGGGAGCCTTGGGCGGGACGCCTACGATTGCGGTCCGTGGGACCGCGGCGGACTGCGGACTGCGACCGGCGACCTGCGTTATCCACAGGATTCGCGGCGGGCTCCCCACGTGGGAGCCCCTACAGTTACTATGCCAGACTAGTGTCTGGCATAGTAACTTGGTACGCCGTCGACGTCGGCGCATTTGGTATTACAGCCTTCCTGGCTGCAGACCCAGAAGGGGCCGTAGGGGCCGCTGCGTTTCTGGAAGGTCCCTTTGTGGCAGCGCGGGCACGGGTACGGCGACGGTTTGGCGTCGGGCCGTTTCTTTTCTCCGTCGACGGGTTCGGTGTGGCGGCACGACGGGTAGTTGCTGCAGCCGTAGAAGTCGCCGTATTTGCCGTGGCGCTTGACCATGGCACTGCCGCAGACGGGGCAGGTCTTGATGCCGGCCATGTGCATGACGACTTTCCGGGCCGCCGTGACCAGGGTATCCAGGAAGGACAGCTGGTCGTGGAGAAAGGTGTCCAGTTTATCCTTGCCCAGGCTCATCTGATAGAGCCGTTCTTCCCAGACAGCCGTTTCGTCGGGATAGAGCATTTCATCGGGCAGGGAATCGACGAGGAGGTAGGCGTCATCTGTCGGCTTGAGGTACTTCTTCTTGCCTTCCGTCGTCAGGAATTTGCGCTGGATGAGCTCCTGGATAATCGTCGCCCGCGTCGCTTCTGTGCCGATGCCCTGGACTTCTTTCAATTTCTTCTTCAGGCTCTCGTCTTTGACGTACTTATAAATTTCCTTCATGGCTGCCAAGAGGGTCGACGGCGTGAAGCGCGGCGGCGGCTTAGTCGCCTTTTTGTCGACCTGGCCGTTCTGATAATGGACGCCATCGCCCTTGCGGACAGCCGGCAGGGTCCCCCTCTCTTCTTCGTCGTCATCGTGCTTGTCGCTCTGATAGAGGACCTTCCAGCCCGGCACGGTGACCGTCTTGCCATGGGCGACGAAGCGTTCATCAGCCGCTTCGATGACCATGCGCGTCTGGTCATATTCATGGATGGGATAGAATTGGGCAATATAGGCCTGGGCGACGAGGTAATAAATATGCTGCTGCACAGACGTCAATTTATCGAAGGGACAGGCTACGGTCGTCGGAATGATGGCGTGATGGGCCGTGATCTTGCTGTCGTTCCAGGCGCGGCTGCGTATCTTGCCGTCGGCACCGGCGACCCATTCAGCCAGCTTCCCTGCCGGCAGTTTTCCGAGATTGGCCAAAATATGGGGTACATCCTTGCGCTGGTTCACCGGCAGGTATTCGCAGTCCGACCGGGGATAGGTCGTCAGTTTCCGTTCATATAATTCCTGAGCCGTATCGAGAACCTGCTGCGGCGTATAGCCATAACGCCTGCCTGCCAGGACCTGCAGGGACGACAGGGACAGGGGCAGGCGCTGGGCTTCTTTTTTCTTGGTCTTTTTATTCTCGACGATGGTTCCGTCAGGCCGTTCCTGCAGGCGTTCGAGGATGGACTGGGCCGTCTTTTCATCGACACAGCGCCCTTCCGGGTCGAGGCCGCTCTGGGTATCCCTGGGCTGCCACTGGGCGCGGATGAGGCCGTTCTTATGAAGGAAATCGGCTTTGACGACGTAATACGTGACAGGGACGAAGTTGTCCAATTCCCGCTGACGGCGGACGACGAGGGCCAGGGTCGGCGTCTTGACGCGGCCGATGGGAAAGACGACGCGGTGTCCCTGACGGCGGGCGGCCAGGGTATAGGCCCGGGACAGATTCATGCCGATGAGCCAGTCGGCGCGGCTGCGGGCCAGGGCCGATTCCTTGAGATGGACGAAATCGCCGTTGCTGCGCAAATCGTCGAGGGATTCGTGGATGCTCTTCTCGTCGAGGGCATTCAAGAGGATCCGTTCGACAGGCTTCTTATTGCCGACGTAATCGAGGATCTCATCGATGAGCAGCTGCCCTTCCCGGTCCGGGTCACCGGCGTTGACGATAGTATCGACGTCGGGGTTGGCGATGAGGTCCGTAATGACCTTGAACTGGTCCTTACTGGCCGGGCTGACCAGGAGCTTCCACTGCTTGGGGATAATCGGCAAGTCGTCGGCGTTCCAGCGCTTGTACTTGGGATCATAATCCTGGGGTTCGGCCTGCTGCAGGACGTGGCCATAAGCCCAGGTCACGATGCCGCCGCCCGTGCGGATACAGCCGTTCCCCCGCTGGTGCGGATCAGGCAGGCACTTCGCCAATTCCCGGGCCATGCTCGGCTTTTCGGCAATAAAAAGTTTCATAAGGCATCTCTCTTTCTGAAATAGACTGTACCTTATATCATACCATGGTTGGGGATTAGTGGCTAGTAGGGGCCGTCCTGTAAAGGCGGCCCGCTTGTGGGAATCCCGTCGAATCGTGGCTCGTGGCTAGGGGCTCGTGGTTCGTGGTCCTTCTCTTTATAGTTTGTAGTACGGAGTTTGTAGTTTGCAGGAGATGGTTTTAAATTTTTAACCATGGTCTACAAACTAAAAACTACAAACTTGAACCTTACACGTGAATGCAAATTCAACCTCTCAGTCAGCTGACGCTGACAGCTCCCCTATAAAGGGAGCCTTGGGCGGGACGCCTACGATTGCGGTCCATGGGACCGCGGCGGCCTGCGGTCCGCGTTTATTCCCATTATTCACAGCGGGCTCCCCACGGGGAGACCCTACGAAAGTCACAAAGGCCGTTACACGGCTTTGGTGACTTTGGCCAGCTGGCCGGCGGCTTCAATGGCTTGGACGAAGGCCGGCGGGATGTCTTCTTTTTTCAGGGACTGGCCGATGAGGCGGCCGAGGATGACGCCTTTGTTGCTGTAGAGCCAGGCGAAGTAATAGATGTACAGGGCCTTTTTATTACGCGGGTTGACGTGCCACAAGAGGCGGGCCGGATAGTCGTGGAAGTTGACGTCCAGTTTGCGGCAGGCCTTTTTGATCATGTCTGTCGTGGCCCGGGCGTGTTCGCCGCAGGCCGTGTTGATGATGCGGTCCAGGTCGCGGCGCTGGCCGTGGTCGATCATGGTCTTGGCCAGGTCCATTTCAAAGCAGATTTCGTTGGTGAAGTAGACGCCCCGTTTGCCTTTGTGGCTGCCCTTGACGTCGGCATCGTAGAGGGCGACGACGGGAATCTTGAAGTATTCCAGGAGTTTCTTGATCTTGGAGATGGAACTTTCGCCGCGGGCATTGATGAGGCAGATGCCGTAGTAGTCGAAGGGCAGGTCCAGGGTCTTGGCGAAGTGCTGGAAACAGCCGTATTCCGTTTCCCCTTCGACGATGAGGACGCTCCGCGAATAGAGGGCTTCCTTGACTTCCGGGAAGTGCATGATCAGGTGTTTTTCGATTTCTTCGCTGAAGTGGAAGCCAGCCCCGCAGGCCGCTTTGACCAGGCCCTGCTTGTTGCGGTACAGGCGGATGATGTGGCGGTAGTCGTCGATGAGGGAATCCGTCGAGTGGGTGACGACGAATAACTGCCCCCGCAGGCCGTCGAGGTTGAAAAGGTCCTTGAGGAGCGCACAGAACTGCGGGTCTTCATTGTTCAGGAGCTGCTGGTAATAATGCAGGACCGAGCGCTGCATGTAGGGATGGAGGTGCATTTCCGGTTCATCGATGGAGATGATGAGGGGCAGGTAGCGCTTCCCTTCTTCGTCGACGATGACGTTGTGTTCCAACGGTACAGCGCGGCTGATGGACATCATGTAGACCTGGGTGATGACGCACAGGGCGGCCAGGGAAATGAATTTCATGTTGTCCGCCCTGGGCCGGTCCATGCGGCAGAGCATGCGGGACAAGAGGAAGATGTTGACGAAATACGATGAATCGAGGCTGCCGACGGCGACTTCGTGATGGATGAAGGCCTTGGCTTCTTCCGACAGACCGTCCCAATGCGTTTCGCTCCATTGGGAGAGCTTCTGTTCCAGGGCGCGGTAAATGCGCGGCGGCACGCGCTGTTCTTCCGGCATGGCTGCCGAATAGGACACGTAGCGCAGGCGGCGGATGAGCTCTAACGGCAGTTCTTCGCCGCTGTTGTCGTCGTAGAGATGGGGATACATGTCGCTGACGTGCATTTCCATGCGGACGCGCAGGCTCTGGCGGTGCTCGTCTGGCGTATCGGCGAAATATTCCTGCTCATTGTGCAAGAGGTGCAGGTCCAGGGTGATGACGATGGGCCGGGTCACGTCGGCGTAGTCATCTTCTTCGACATTGCGGCCGGCACTCATATAGGAAATGAGGCGCAGCAGGCCGCTCTTGCCGATGGCGTTTTCACCGACGATGTAGTTGGCCCTTTCGTGGAAAGTCATTTCGACGTCTTGTAGATTCCGGTAATTTTGAATACGCATGTAAGTAATATACACAAAATCACATCCTTTTCAACATTACTTTTACTATACGTATTCGACAAAAAACGCGCTACTCCCTTCTTTTCGAGAGCAGCGCGTTATTCCTTTTACGTATCGTTCATGGTTTGATGAACGGCCTATGGGTTCAGCAAACATCGTGAAAAACGATGTGACCAATCTTTGGCGGGCGCCCCACGTGGTCGCCCCTACGATGAATGGCCTACGACGAACGACCTACGATCAACGGCCGCTTTCGCGGCACACTTTGGCCAGCCAATGGGCGATGTCGAAGGTCGTCTGGCCTTCTTTGAGCTGCCAGTGCCAGTTGCCGTCGGCGACGCCGGGCGTGTTCATGCGTCCCGACGACGGCAGGGCCAGGAGGTCCTGCATGGGGATGATGACTGTTTCGGCCCGGCGGCAGTAGGTATAGGCGATGAGGGCGCCGACGATTTCCTGCGGTGCCGCTTCATCGGACAATCCTAGCATCTGGCGGACGTGGAGCTGTTGGCTCGGCGTCAGGTCGTCTTCATACCAGCCGCGGATAGTGTTGTTGTCATGGGTCCCGGTATAGGCGATGCAGTCCGGCTCGGTATCGAAGGCCAGGCGGCCGTCGGCCCGGTCCTTGAGGTGGAACTGGATGACTTTCATGCCCGGCAGGTGCAGGGCATCTTTCAAGGTGCACACATCGTCGGTGATGACGCCCAGGTCTTCGGCGACCAGGCGGATCCTGCCGATTTTCTGATAGACCGCCCGGAAGAGGTCCAGGCCGGGGCCATCTTTCCAAGCGCCGCTCTTGGCCGTTTCCGAACCGGCCGGTACGGCCCAGTAAGCGGCAAAGCCGCGGAAATGGTCGACCCGGACTTCGTCGACGAGGTCCATCATGCGGCGGAAGCGGTCTGTCCACCACTGGTAGTTATCCGCAGCCATGGCCTGGTAATCATAGAGGGGATTGCCCCAGAGCTGGCCGTCGGCACTGAAGTAGTCAGGCGGGACACCGGCGACGGACGACGGATTCCCTGCTTCATCGAGGTCGAACTGGTCCTGATGGGCCCAGCAGTCGGCACTGTTATGGGCGACGAACATGGGCACGTCGCCGAGGATGGACACGCCGTTTTCAGCGGCATAGGCCCGGACATCGTGCCACTGGCGGCTGAAGATGTACTGCATGAATTTGACATGCGATACGGCGCCGGCCAGCTCCTTGCCATACTGGGCCAGGGCTTCCCGGCTGTGATGGCGGATGTCTTCGGGCCATTCCGTCCAGCAACGGCCGCCGAAGAAGTCGCGGACAGCCCGGAAGAGGGCGTAGTCATCGAGCCAGTAGGCATTCTTTTCACAGAAGGCCCGGAACGGTTCCCAGGGAATGGTCAGGTCCGGATCATGTGACATATCCCAGAGGAGTTTGGCCTTATAGGCTGCCAGGCTGTGCCAGGACGCCGTCTTTTTCCCCTGTGCCAGGAAATCGTCTAAGGCTTCCTGTTTCAGCCAGCCCCAGTCGCGCAGGACTTCCAGGGAAATGAGGGCTTCGTTGCCGGCAAAGGCTGATTCCGACAGATACGGCGAATCGCCCATGAGAGGCGGCGTCAGGGGCAGGATCTGCCAGACCCGCTGGCCGGCGGCCTTGAGGAAGTCGACGAAGCGGTACGCTGCCGGCCCTAAGACGCCGTTGCCGCAGGCAGCCGGCAGGGACGTCGGATGCAGGAGGACACCGGCCCGCTTGGTCCCGGCATCTTTCCCCTGGAGGATGACCGCTTTCAACGGCGGCAAAGTTAGGGTGAAGCGGCTGTTCACCGTCGTGACCGGCGTCATGCGCGGATGGAGGGCATTGGTCAGTTTGCCGTAGGCCAAGCCGTCTGTATAGAGGCTGATGTTCCGCAGGGCCGACGGGTTGCGGTTCATGGCGATGATGAAGAAACCGTCTTCAGCGGGCTTGCCGAAGACATCCTTTCCCCCTTCGATGACCCGGGCAAAGGCAAAGACGTCGCCATTGGCGTAGAGCGGGATGAAACGGCCCGTCTGTAAAGCGTCGTGTGCTGTCCGCAGCCGCGTCAGGGCCTTGGTCCAGGCCAGGAGGTCCAGGTCTTCATGGCCCCAGGGATAGGTCCGGCGGTTGTCCGGGTCCTTGCCGCCCGTGACGCCCACTTCGTCGCCGTAGTAGATGCACGGCGCACCGGGCATGGTCATCTGCCAGTCTGCCAGCAGTTTCAGGCGCTTCCGGCCTGTTTCTTCAGCTGTGGCCACGTCGGTGCCGCCGGCCCGGGTGAGGACCGTCAGGATGCGTTCGATATCGTGGCTGCTGATGAGGTTGAGCATGGCATAGAAATTTTCAGGCGGGTAATTTTCGATGAGCCGCGTCAGTTCGGCATTCATGCGCCGCGCATCTTTGGCGCCGGTCATGAAGTCGATCATCAGGGAGCGCTGGGCGTAGTTCATGGCGCTGTCGATATCGTAGCCGCAGAGGTATTCCCGCTGTTCGCTGTAGCTGACCTTGTTCGACGCATCTTCCCAGACTTCGCCGATGAGGACGGCATCGGGCTTTTCCTCTTTCAGGGTATGGTAGAACTGGCGCAGGAAGGGTACGGGCAGCTCGTCGATGACGTCCAGTCGCCAGCCGCTGATGCCTTCGTTCAGCCAGTATTTGAGGACGCTGTCTTCGCTGTTGATGATGAAATCCATGTACGACGGCGTCGTTTCTTCTACGTCCGGCAGGTCCGATACGCCCCACCACGATTCATAGTCGTCGGGATAATGCTTGAAGCGGTACCATTCATAGTACGGCGACTCCTTCGACTGGTAGGCGCCGACGCCGGGATAGTTGCCGAAGCGGTTGAAGTAGATGCTGTCGGCACCGGTATGGCTGAAGACGCCGTCGAGGATGATATGGATGCCTTCTTCCCTGGCAGCCTGACAGAATTCGGCGAACTCTTCATTCGTCCCCAGCATGGGGTCGACGCGGAAGTAATCGGCCGTGCCGTAACGGTGATTGCTGGAACTTTCAAAAATCGGGTTGAGGTAAATGGCCGTAATGCCCAGTTCCTTGAGATAGGGCAATTTTTCCCGGATGCCGGCGATGTTGCCGCCGAAAAAGTCGTAATAGACGATGTCGCCCTGGCCTTCGCGCTTGCAGTAATAGGGCACATCGTCCCAGTCGCTGTGGATGACGGCGCCCTTCTTGCCGTAGAGGCGGCCCGACGTATGGGTACCGTGGCGGAAGCGGTCCGGGAAGATCTGGTAGACGATGGCGTGCTTGAACCAGTCCGGCGTATGGGCGTCCTTATCGTAGACCGTGACCTGATAGGCCGGCGGCACGTCGGGATATTTGGCCCCTTCGCCGCCGAGGCGGTCGTAGTTGTTGCCATAGTAGAAGGTCCTATGGCCATCGTCGATGATGAAATAATACCAGAGCAGACAGCCCTTGGGCGGAATGGTGACGATGCCCGTGAAGATGCCGTCTTCATAACTCATGGGTACAAAGGATTCGCCGACATTGATCTGCCACAGGCGGATGCGGGCCCGGCAGTTCTGAGCATCGCTGCCGCTGGCACGGAGGCGCAGGATGAGCCGGCTCCCGGAAGGAACGGCCCCAAAAGACGAGCGGTAATAGAATTCGTGAGAGTTGTGGTACAATCGTAAGTCCATAAGCGGTCCTTTCGTGGTTGGGGAAAGTAAAAGAGGCTGTCCATGAAGACAGCCTCTTTTTGAGTATTAAGTTTGCAGTGTGTAGTGAATGGTTTTAAATTTAAAGTCATCTGCTACAAACTAAAAACTCCGTACTGCAAACTATAAGTCAAAGGGACTATGCATAATGGCAGAAGCCTTCATGCGACAGTCCCTTTTGAGTTTGCAGTCTTTAGTTTTTAGTGAATAGCTGGAAATGCAAAGCCAATTTCTACAAACTACAAACTCTGAACTACAAACTGTCTTTTATTGTTGTAATACTTTTTCGTACAGGTTCTGGTAGGCTTCGGCCGAGCGGTCCCAGCTGTAGTCGCTGGTCATGGCGTTGCGGACGAGGATATCCCACAGGGCCGTGTCTTCATAGTAACCCATGGCCCGTTTCGTCGTGAACAGCAGTTCGTGGGCGTTGAAGTTCGGGAAGGTCAGGCCATTGCCCTGTTTGCTGTATTTATCGAAGGGATGGACCGTATCCTTGAGGCCGCCCGTTTCGCGGACGATGGGAATGGCGCCGTAGCGCAGGGCGATGAGCTGGCTCAGGCCGCACGGTTCGTACCGCGACGGCATGAGGAACATGTCGGCAGCGGCGTAGACCTTGTGGGCCAGGGCTTCGTTGAAGGTGATGTTCGCCGATACCTTGGTCGGATGGCGGCGGGCCAGTTCGCGGAAGGCTTCTTCATAGCCGGCATCGCCCGTCCCGACCAGGACCAGCTGGACGTCGTCGTCGACGAGTTCATCCATGATGCGCGTGACCAGGTCCAGGCCCTTATCTTCGACGAGGCGCGTGACCATGGCGATCATGGGGACGCCCCGCTTGATGCGCAGGCCCAGTTCGGCCCGCAGGGCATCTTTATTTTCCCGCTTGCCAGCCCGGGCGTTGGCGACGGAATACTGGCGCTTGATATACGGGTCCGTTTCCGGATTGTAGACGTCGATGTCCAGGCCGTTGATGATGCCCGTCACCTTTTCCCCATTGTCGCGGATATAGCCATCCAGGCCTTCGCCAAAGTACGGATAGGTGATTTCCTGGGCATACGACGGACTGACCGTCGTGATGTGGTCGGCGTAGACCATGCCCGACTTCATGTAGTTCACGCAGCCGTCACATTCCAGGCTGCCGTTGTCGAAGAGTTCCTGCGGCAGGCCAATGATGTCGCGCATGATCGACGGCGGATAGATGCCCTGGTATTTCAGGTTGTGAATGGTATAGATGACTTTGATTCCCTTGTAGAAATCATCGTGCCAGAAATCTTCTTTGAGGAAGACGCCCATGAGGCCCGTATGCCAGTCGTTGCAGTGGATGATGTCCGGCTTGAAGCCGATCTTGGGCAGCATGGTCAGGACGGCGCGGCAGAAATAGGCGAAGCGTTCGTCGTCATCGCCGTAGCCGTAGAGGCCGTCGCGCTTGAAATACCATTCGTTGTCGATGAAATAGACGGTCACGCCGTCCTGCTTGATTTCTTCGACACCGTAGTAGAGCTGGCGCCAGACCAGGTTCACGATGCCTGTCGTCACTTCTTTCATCTGCTTCTTCGCTTCTTCAGCGATGCGGCTGTATTTCGGAATGACCAGGCGGACGTCCATGCCCTTCTTGGCTAAAGCCTTGGGCAGTGCGCCCATGACATCGGCCAGCCCGCCTGTTTTGATAAATGGCACTGCTTCTGAGGCCACAAATAATACATTCATCGTATGTCCCCCACTTTCCCTAAGTACCGTATCAGGCGTCTGCTTCCTTTTTGGCAGGACGCCCAGTTCTTCTCTTTCTCGTTGCAGCAGTCTTCTTTTCAGACGCTGCCGTCTTGGCTTTCCCTTTTCCACGGGTCGTCGCCTTCTTTCCCGGCGCCTTGGCCGTTTTCTTTACCGTATCGTCGGCAGACTTATCGGCTTTCACTGTCCGGCGGCGCCGCGGTTTGGTCACTGCTTTTTTTTTAACACTCCCTGTCAGCTGCAGGTAAATCGTCGCCAGCGGCGGCAAGGTCAGTTCCAGGGACTGGTCCATGCCGTGCATGGGCACATCCTGGGCCTCGAATTCGCCTTCATTGAGGACGTTGGAGCCGCCGAAGGCCGTGGCGTCACTGTTGAAGACTTCGACGTACGTCCCTTTCCGGGGGACGCCGAAGCGGTACGAATGGCGGACAACCGGCGTGAAGTTGCAGACGACGACGGTCATGTCCGTTTCGTCCTTACCCGTACGGTAAAAGGCGATGACGCTGTTGTCGCAGTCGTCGCAGCTGATCCACGAGAAGCCCGACCAGTCGCAGTCTTCTTCCCAGAATTCCGGATGGTCCACATAGTACGTATTCAGGCTGCGCACGTAGTCGTGCATGGCCTTGTGCATGGGATACTTGAGGAGGTGCCAGTCCAGGCTGTCATCGTATTTCCATTCGATGAACTGGCCGAACTCGCTGCCCATGAACAGAAGCTTCTTGCCCGGATGGGACATCCAGTAGCCGTAAAAGGCGCGCAGGCCGGCGAATTTCTGCCAGTAGTCGCCAGGCATCTTGTCCAGGAGGGAATGTTTGCCGTGGACGACTTCATCATGCGACAAGGGCAGGATGAAGTTTTCTGAAAAAGCATAGCATAACGAAAACGTAATCAGGTTGTGATTGTCCTTGCGGAATAGCGGGTCCAGCGACATGTAGCGGAGCATATCGTTCATCCATCCCATGTTCCATTTGTAATTGAATCCCAGTCCGCCGACGTCGACGGGCTTGGTCACGAGAGGCCAGGCCGACGATTCTTCGGCAATCATCAGGGCCTGAGGGTATTCCTTGAAGACGGCCGTATTGAGATGGCGCAGGAAGTCGATGGCTTCCAGGTTTTCCCGGCCGCCGTACTTATTGGGCTGCCAGTCGCCGTCGGCATGGCCGTAATCGAGATAGAGCATGTTGGCGACGGCGTCGATGCGCAGGCCGTCGATGTGGAACTGGCTGATCCAGAACAGGGCACTGGAAATGAGGAAGGACTGGACTTCCGTCCGGCCGTAGTCGAAATTCATCGTGTCCCATTCCTTGTTTTCTGCCAGCATGGGGTTGCCCGATTCATAGCACGGTTCGCCATCGAAATGGCGCAGGCCGTGGGCGTCGCGGCAAAAATGCCCCGGTACCCAGTCGAGGATGACGCCGATGCCGTTGCGGTGGCAGAGGTCGACGAGGTACATGAAGTCTTCCGGGCTGCCATAGCGGCTGGTCGCCGAGAAATACCCCGTCCCCTGGTAGCCCCAGGAACCATCGAAGGGATATTCGCACAGCGGCATGAGCTCGATGTGGGTATAATTCATCTGTTTGACATAATCGACCAGCTGGGGCGCGATATCGCGGTACGACAACATTTCGCCGTCTTCGCCGCGGCGCCACGAGCCGAGATGGACTTCGTAGGTCAGCATGGGCTTACGGTACGAATCGTAAGCACTGCGGCTGTCCATCCATTTCTTGTCGCGCCACGTGTAGTGGAGCTTGGTCAGTTTCGATGCCGTATTGGGACGTACTTCCGACCAGAAGGCATAGGGATCGCTCTTTAAGATGCGTTCGCCTGACGCCGTCGTGATGGCGTACTTGTAGATGTCCCCTTCCTGGAGGCCGGCAATATGCGTAACCCAAATGCCGTTGCCGCAGCTGCTCCGCTCCATGGGATTGGCATCGGCGTCCCAGTGATTGAAATCACCGACGACGCTGACCTGCTGGGCGTGAGGCGCCCAGACGGCAAAGCGCACGCAGGGCTTGCGGCGCAGGACCGTGAAATGGGCCCCGAACAGACGATAACTGGCGTAGTTCGTACCCTGATGATACAAGAAGGTACTGTACTCGTCGATTGCACTGAGTTTCATATCTTATCCTCCTGATTCTTAGTTAGTGTTTGACCGGCTTGATGCGCCAAATGTCATCGGCGTACTGCTGAATCGTCCGGTCGCTGGAGAAGTAGCCGGACTGGGCGATGTTGACGACGCTCGAATGACACCATTTCGTATGGTCGCCGTAGCGTTTGGCGATTTCCTGCTGGGCCTGGCAGTAGGGCTGGAAGTCCTTGAGGACGAAGTATTCGTCGTTCCGGTCGAGGAAGGCCGAGTAGAGCATACCGAAGTGGTCCCCGCCGATAGAGCCGTCGATAGAGCCGTCGACGAGGGCATCCATGAGGCGGCGGATGGCGGCGTCGTCGCTGTACATCTGCCACGACGAGTAGCCGCCGTGGATGTAGTAGTTCATGACTTCGTCAGCCCGCAGCCCGAAGATGACGCAGTTTTCGTCGCCGACCTTGCGGTGGATTTCGACGTTGGCCCCGTCCATGGTCCCCAGGGTGATGGCACCGTTCATCATGAACTTCATGTTGCCCGTGCCCGACGCTTCCTTGCCGGCTGTCGAAATCTGTTCGCTCACGTCAGCAGCCGGGAAGAGGAGCTGGCCTAAGGAAACATTGTAGTTTTCCAGGAACAGGACCTTCATCTGCTTGTTGACCTTACGGTCGGAATTGACCATATGGGCGACGACGTTGATGAGGCGGATCGTTTCCTTGGCTTCGCCGTAGCCGGCAGCGGCTTTGCCGCCAAAGAGGAAGGTCCGCGGCGTGATCTTGAGTTTCGGGTTATCCTTCAAGAGGTAGTACAAGTGCAGGATGTGCAGGATGTTCAAGGTCTGGCGCTTGTACAGGTGGATGCGCTTGATCTGGATGTCGAAGATCGAGTCCGTCCGCACGTCCGTATCGTAGCGGTCGCGGATGTAGCGGGCCAGGATTTCCTTGCGGTCCTTTTTGACCCGCGTCAGCTGTTCCTGGAAGGCCGGGTCGTCGGCAAAGGGCATGAGGTCCTGGAGCTTTGACGGCGTCCGGCGCCAGCTGTCACCGATGGTATCGTCGATGAGCGACGCCAGCTGCGGATTGGCTTCGATGAGCCAGCGGCGATGGGAAATGCCGTTGGTCTTGTTCGAGAAGCGGTGCGGGAAGCACGTGTAGAACTGGTGCAGCGTCGAATCCTTGAGGATCTGCGAATGGATTTCGGCGACGCCGTTGACGCTGTGGCTGCCGAGGACGGCCAGATGAGCCATGTGGACCTGGCCATCCCAGAGGACGGCGACGTCGCGGGCTCTCGATTCATCGCCCGGATAGAGGCTGCGGACTTCTTTGAGCCAGCGGTTGTTGATTTCTTCGACGATGAGGTAAATGCGCGGCAGCAGTTCCTTGAACATGGGGATAGACCATTTTTCCATGGCTTCCGGCAGGATGGTGTGGTTCGTATAGGCCACGGTGCGGACGGTGATGTTCCAGGCCGCATCCCACGATATGCCTTCTTCATCCATGAGGATGCGCATCAGTTCCGGGATGACCAGGGCCGGATGGGTGTCGTTGATGTGGATGGCCACATAGCGGTCGAATTTATAGATGCTTTCGTGATATTTCTTCTTATAATGGCGGACGATGCTCTGGAGGCCGGCCGATACGAAGAAGTATTCCTGCATCAGGCGCAGGCGGCGGCCGTCTTCATGGCTGTCGTCAGGATAGAGGAAACGGGAAATCTGCTGGACACTGTCCTTGTAGCGGAAGGCCCGGCGCCGGTCGCCGATGGACAATTCCTGGTAGAGCTGTTCCCGCGAATATTCCGCCCGCCACAGGCGCAGCGTGTTGACCGTATTGTTGTGGTAGCCGATGATAGGCACATCGTACGGTACGGCGCGGACAGACGAATACTTTTCGTGGACACATTCCAGGTTGCCGTCTTCGTCAGGACGCATGTAGGCGTTGCCGCCAAAGCGGACATAGACGGCTTTGTCGACTTTCTTGACTTCCCAGGGATAGCCGTTGACCAGCCAGTTATCGGGCAGTTCGACCTGCTGGTTGTCGACAATGCGCTGGTTGAACAAGCCGTACTGATAGCGGATGCTGTTGCCATGGCCCGGCAGCTGCAGCGCTGCCAGGGAATCGATGAAGCAGGCAGCCAGCCGGCCCAGTCCCCCATTCCCCAGGCCCGGATCGCGTTCGGCCGGGATGACCTTATTCAGGTCCCAGCCCATGTCTTCCAGGCCCTGGCGACAGATGTCGTCCATATCGATGCCCAGGAGATTCGATTCCAGGAGGCGGCCGATGAGGAATTCGATGGAGAAATAATAGACTTGCTTAACCTTCTGTTCGGCATAGATTTCATTCGTGCGGATCCAATCTTCACTTACCAGATCGCGGATCATATAGGCGATGGTCTGATAGACTTCATTCAAGGTCATGTCCCGCAGATCTTTTTCCCACAAGATGTGAGCTTTCTCGGTAAATAACTTTTTGAATTCTTCCTTATCCTGCCATTTTTTCATATTGTCTCTAACCCCTTCATAGTTGCGTTTAGCGGACTGAACGTTTACCAATGCACAACGGGTTGTCGTGGCTGCCGCTCAACACAGCTTCCGGCTGGATGACCGTATTCTTGTCGCATACGACGTAATCGAGCTGAGCGTCATCGCCGACGACCGAGTGCTGCATGATGATGCTGTTGCGAATGACAGCATTTTTTCCGACCTTGACGCGGCGGAAAAGAATCGAATTCTCTACGCGGCCTTCGATGATGCAGCCATTAGCTACGAGAGAATTGGAGACATGCGATTCTTCCATGTATTTGGCCGGCGCTTCGTCCTTGATTTTGGTATAGATGCGGTGATCCATATCCTTGAGGAGCAGTTCATGCCAGATGCGGCTGTCGCGCAGGTCCATGTTGACCTGGAAGTAGGAATTGACGGAATCGATCCGTTTTGCATATCCCTGATAATTATAGCCGAAAATCCGCAGGCGGTCTACATTGCGCTGGAGCACATCGGTAATAAAATGGGTATATCCCCGGGCATAGGCCCGACGTATGCAATGCTGGAATACATCGCAGTCGATGAGGATTCCCCGCTGGTATAAATTATCGCCAGCTTTGACTTCCGGCTTGGCTTCGATGGCCGTGACCCGGTCCGGGCAGACATCGTCGATGGTCAGGACATAGCCTTCGCGGTCGAAGTCGTATTTCTGCTGCTGATAGATGAGGGTGACGTCGGCGTTGTGATGACGATGGAAGTGGAGGACCTTGTCATAGTCGATGTTCTGGACCATGTCGCAGCCCGACAGCAGGGCGTAGCGCTTGTTGGCCCGCTGGACGAAGATGAGGTTCTTATAATAAGCACTGATGTCCCCTTCTACGGGATGTTCGATGTCCGCCCGTTCTTCCGGCAGATAGAACAAGCCGTCGCCCTTGTGGGCCAGACCCCATTCCTTGCCGGACCGGATGTGGTCCAGGACCGACCGGGACTGACTGGAGAGCAGGAGGCCGACGTTTTCGATGCCGGCGTTGACCATATTGGAAAGCGTGAAGTCGATGAGGCGGTATTTGCCGCCGATGGGCAGCGTCGACAGCGGGCGCGTGTCGTTGATTTCCTGCAAGGGATGGTCTTCGCGCATATTGATGAGGCCGATCATATTACTATTCATAACTAGTGTTCCCCTTTCGCTGTAACTTGTTTTGGTTTCAGTTCCCCTTTGCGTCCCAGTACGGCGACAGACCCGTCTTCATTGTGGAGGACGGCGCCGGGATAGATGTGGCAGCGTTCGCCCAGGATGGCCTTGTCGACGACGGCATTTTCTTCGACGACAGAGCCGGGCATGATGACGGAATTGGTGACTTTCGCCCCTTCTTTGATGGTGACACCGTAGAAGATGACTGAATTGCTGACAGTCCCGAAGATTTCCGAGCCTTCAGCGATGAGGGAACTCTTAGCCGAGCCGTTAGGCCCGATGAGGTGCGGCGGTAAACTCTGGTTGCCCGAATAGATGCGCCACTTGCTGTCGCGCAGGTCGATAGGCGGTTCGTCGGCGATAAGGTCCATGTTGGCCTGCCACAGGCTGTCGATGGTGCCGACATCCTTCCAGTAGCCTTCAAAGGGATAGGCATACAGCGGGACCTGGTCGGCCAGCATCGCCGGGATGACGTTCTTGCCGAAGTCGTGTTCCAACTTTTCATCCTTGGCATCGGCCTTGAGGTACGATTCCAGGACGTCGCGGTCGAAGATGTAAATGCCCATGGACGCCAGGTTGCTTTCGGGCTTGGCCGGTTTTTCCTGGAACTTGGTGATGCGCATGTTTTCATTGGCGACCATGATGCCGAAGCGGCTGGCTTCATCCCAGGGGACGCGGATCGTGCCGATGGTGACCTTGGCGTGGTGTTTCTTGTGGAAATTGAGCATCTTGTCGTAGTCCATGGAATAGATGTGGTCGCCCGACAGGATGAGGACGTAATCGTCGCCGACCATTTCCACGAAGTTCAAGTTCTGGTAAATAGCATCGGCTGTGCCGCGGTACCAGTTGGAACCGCCGTCGCTCTGATACGGCGGCAGGACGTACGTGCCGCCCTTGGTCGAGTCGAGGTTCCAAGAGCTGCCGTTGCCGATGTACCAGTTCAGTTCCAGCGGCTGATACTGGGTCAGGATGCCGACCGTATCGATGCCGGAATTGCGGCAGTTACTCAGTGGGAAGTCGATGATGCGATATTTTCCGCCGAACAAAAGGCCCGGTTTAGCCTGGTCTTTGGTCAGGACGCCCAAACGGCTTCCTTTCCCGCCGGCCAAAATCATGGCCAGGCAATTAGATTTTTTCATAGAAGCTCCTCCTCACTTGACTGGGACCCGGCCGCTTCGCTTATGGTTTCAGTATGTATGATAATGGACATCGTGTCGTCAGACGGCGGGTCTTGGATTCAATAGCGTACCGTATACGCATATAATATACGCTATAAAGTATTTTATGATTATATTATTAATTATACACCAATTCTGTCAAGAATTTAAAGGGCTAACCGCCAAAAAATGATTAGCAGAAACAACTATTTTACACATTACAACAAGGACTGCTATCTTTTAAAATGTAACGTTTTGAACCGGCATGGAATTGCTCTATCGTAGGGGCGCCCACGTGGGGCGCCCGTCAGACTATGGGGACGACAAACAGCATGACCAGTATGAGCTATGCCCGGGATTCACGCGGGCTCCCCACGTGGAAGCCCCTACAAAAAAAGCGCTGCCGTCAGGGGCAGCACTTTTCACTAAATCGTATAACTATAAATTTTGTAAATTTCATACACTACTTTTGTTCAGCTTGCGCTAAGGCTTCCTGGCGGCTCAGGATGCGCACCGGGATGGGCAGCGATTGGAGTACCTCAATCGTCTCGCCTGCCGTGTCCTTCGTCGTCCGTACGAAGCCTATGCCCTTCTTGCCGTCCAGGGCCGTGACCACGCCCAGGTAGTCACAGCCTTCGATGATGCGGTTGATGAAGGTCATTTCCGACGGAAGGGCCTGGAAGTAGACCCAGTCTTCATCAAACATGGCTCTTCACCTGGCGGCGCATCATGGAATATGGTTCCAGCCGTTCCGGTACGGCCAGGCCGACGAGCTGCTGGGCGTGGCGGGCGGCGTCGAGTTCCTGCCCGTCTTCATCGACGATGCGGTCGATGGTATAGCGGACCAGATGGCCCTTGGGCTGGAGGAATTCTACGGTCTGGCCGAGTTTGAAGTGGTTCCGCTGTTCTACCCAGGCCAGGCCCTTTTCTTCATCATAGGACTTGACGAGGCCGATGAAATCATGTGTCTGGGTATTGCTCGACTGGCTATAGACCTGGTCGGCCGCCGTCGGCCGGGAGACGGAGAAGCCCCGCGTGTAGGGCCGATGGGAAATCTTTTCCAATTCGTCGAGCCATTCCTGGCGGACCGTGAAGTGTTCCGGGTCGGCTTCGTAGGCGTCGAAGGCCTGGCGGTAGACCTTGGTCACGGTGGCGACGTAGTGGATGCTCTTCATGCGCCCTTCGATCTTCAGGCTCGTAAAGCCGGCGTCGTAGAGGTCCGGCAGGTACGGCAGGAGACAGAGGTCCTTGGAGTTGAAGATATACGTCCCCCGTTCATCTTCGACGACGGGGAAATACTGGCCTGGCCGCTTCTCTTCGACGACGTTGTACTTGAAGCGGCAGCACTGGACACATTCGCCGCGGTTCGAGTCGCGGTCGCCCTGGGTGAAGTAATTGCTCAGCAGGCAGCGGCCGGAATAGGAAATGCACATGGCGCCGTGGATGAAGCCTTCCAGTTCGATATCGGGGACTTTGGCATGGATTTCCTTGACGTCGCGTAGGCTCACTTCGCGGGCCATGACGACGCGCGATGCGCCGTTATCGCGCCAGAATTTCGTCGATGCCCAGTTGGTCGTGTTGGCCTGGGTCGATATGTGGACAGGCAGGTCAGGCACGAGCTGCCGGGCCAGGGCGAAGATGCCCGGGTCGGCGATGAGGATGGCGTCGACGCCGATATCGCGCAGGTAGACGAGGTATTCCGGCAAGCCCTTGAGGTCGTCGTTATGCGGGAAGATGTTGACCGTCACGTGGACGTGCTTGCCCCGGGCATGGGCATAGTCGACGGCTTCCTTCAGTTCTTCATTGGAAAAGTTGTCGCTGAAAGCCCGCAGGCCGAAGGACTTCCCTCCCAGGTATACGGCATCGGCGCCGTATAAAAAGGCCATCTTCATCTTATCCATACTGCCGGCCGGAGCCAGCAATTCCATTTTTCCCATTCTCTTATCCTTTCCATTGCGAAACGGTCATGCCGTCGCCATTTTCAAAAAATACAGTCTCAAAAAGGGACCGGTCGCCGACGAGGTCCATGAATTCCCGCAAACGGGTCACGGCCGTGCGGTGTTTGTGCGGCAGGGTCCCTTCGATATAAAACATGTCGTGGTAGTCGATATTATCCGCTGCGACGATGGCGCCAGGCAGGAGCTTGGGCAGGAGATATCGCAGCTGGCGCACATACTGCCCTTTCGGCCCGTCGAGGAAGACGAAGTCCCACGGACCGGGAAGCTGTTCCGCCAGCGCCGTCCCATCGCCGTGGATAGCCGTAATGACCTTTTCATAGGGTGAGCGCCGGAAGAACTGGCAGGCCAGGTCATAGCGCTCACGGTCGAGCTCGATGGTCGTGATCGTCCCGCCCGGTGCCAGGAACGGTGCCATCTGCAGGGCCGAATAGCCGATGCAGGTTCCGATTTCCAGGACATGTTTCGGCCGGCACGACGCTGCGATGCCCGTGAACAAGGGCAGCTCGCTGTCGCGCAGGATGGGCAGGTTCCGCTCGCGGGCACAGGCTTTCATATCCTGGAACAATGCCTCCATCATGGCATGTGCTCCTGGACGTTCTTCATGTGCTCCTCATAGGTGGCGGCGAAGTAATTATGGCCGTCCTTATCGGCGACGAAATAGAGGTAGTTCGTCTGTGGTGCCTCGAGGATGGCTTCCATGCAGTCCATGCCGGGATTGCCGATCGGTCCCGGCGGCAAGCCTTCATAGCGGTACGTATTGTACGGCGAATCGTACTGCGTCTCGTTGATGCTGTAGGCTGCCTTGTGGGTCCCCATAGCATAGGAAATGCTGGCATCGGACTGGAGTTTCATGTGGATCTTCAGGCGGTTCTCGAAGACCGACGCGATGAGGGGCCGGTCCTTTTCGTATTTCGCTTCCTTTTCGATGAGCGAGGCCAAGGTGACGAACTGGTAGATCGACAGGTTCTGCTTGGCAATGCCCGCTTTCATGGCATCCGTCAAGTGGGCGTCGAAGTTCTTGAGCATCATGGCCACGACGTCGTCGGCCGTCGCGTCATAAGGGATGAAATACGTGTCCGGGAAGAGGAAGCCTTCTGTCGGGAAGGTCACTTTGCGATTGCCCTTCATATACGGCAGGAGCTGGTCCGATGACGAGGCAGCCTTGAGGAAATCGGCTTCGCTGATGCGCCCGTTGGCGGCGACGGCCTTGGCGATTTCACGGACCGTATAGCCTTCGGGGACGACCAGGCGGTCCGCTTCCGACTTGCCGCTGGTTAGTTTTTCCAGCAGCGTATGGAGGCTCATGCGCGAATCGAAGGTATACTCGCCGGCATGGATGTCACCGGCCTGTCCCGTGACGGTCGCTACGGCGCGGAACCACAAGGGGCTGGCAATATAGCCTTCATCGGTCAGGACATCGCCGACTTCCGAAGCCGTCATGTCGCTGCGGACGTGGACGTAGCCGCTCTTATAGGGCAGGAGGAAATTGGGGCCGAAATAGCCGTAAGCCACGGCGGCGATGCCGAGACAGACCAGCCCGGCTGCGGCGGCAGCGATACGGCGGCCCTTCTTTCCAAGCGGAACGCGGCGTTTCTCATGAAGTTGTGTCGTTGTATGATTCTGTTGTTCCATGGGGTATCCTATTTCTGTGCAGCCCAAGTACGGCTCTGCTGGGCTTTTTCTTCACTGTGATTGATGGCCTGGGCCTGTTTTTCCTGTTCGTAACGGGCCTGGGCAGCGGCCTTGGCGGCCTGGAGCTGGGCCTGGACGGCCGGGTCGGCCTGCGTGACCGTCCCGTCGGCATTGACGGTCTGGGCCGCATCGAGCTGGGCCTGGGCGGCCGAGACTTCATTGGCCAGGTTCTGGAGTTCGCGGTCATTCATATTGTGGCGCACGTCGGCTTCCAGGGGGACAGACGGCGTCGGCTTGACATCGACATAGACTTCGAACAGGCGCTGCCACGGCAGGGTGACATCGACGGTCTTGGGGTCGATGCCGAGATACGTCGACGCATAGCGCTGGAGCTGTTCCTTCGTGCGGCTCTGGAGTTCTTCGTTGAGCGTCGGGTAATACTGAGTGACGACGCCGGCTTCCAGTTTCTGCTGCATACGGTAGATGTAATCGCGGACATTGGCCTGGTACGCCCAGTTGTCGAGATACTGCGTGGTCAGCATGTCGCGGTGGGCATCGGCCGTCATATACTTGGACAAGACGCCCTGGGCGATGCCGTAGCCGACGGAGTTGCTGGCCGTATTCCAGCCGTTGTAGGCAGCCAGGCGGTACATCATCTTATCCTGATAGAGGCCGTAGACCAGGGTGTTGTCGGAGCCGTTGGAAAAGGCCATATCGACGATGCTGACCGGGATGTCGAGGTTGACGGCCTTTTCGATCTGCGTCAGGAAATCCCGCGTCGACTGGAGCATGATCGGGAAGTTTTCAAAGTTCGCCGATTCCGTCGTCGACGTCGTCAGCGGCGTGTTGACAGCCAGCAAGAGGTCCGGCCGTTCGTTGTCGACCATGGTGCCGCCGATGGCTTCGACGTGGGACGCGATGGTCTTGCCAATGGCCTGGCCGTCATAGCGGGGCACGGTCTTTTCGCCGCCGCCCAAGGGATAGATGACGGTGATCTTGGGATGATAATTATTGAAATCGTTGCTGGCCCGCGTGATGAGCAGCAGGCCCAGCTGGTCGGCACCGGGGAAGGAGCCGAAAACCGTCTTGGGGATGCCCGTACCGGCCATTTTCAGGTACTTCGATTCCAGCGACGACTGGGTGCTGACGGAATTATCGTCGTGCCCCAGGCTGTAATAGGTAAAGACGCCTTTGCGGGCATCATCGATGAGGCGGTAATTGATGCTCATGTTCTTGCGGCGCCGGTTATACCAGTCCTGGAGGTATTCCATGGGCACGCGGCGCATGATGGCGAACCAGTCATTGCGTTCCTGCGGATTCAGGCCTTCTTCGTCCATCTTGGCCTGGAGCGATGCCAGCTGATAGATGTCGGAGCCCATGGTCAGGTAATAGTCCGGTTCGACGCCCTTGCCGCCGGCCCAGGGACTGCGCATGACCGTGCTGAAGACATAAATGGGCACGTTCTTGTGCGATTTATGCAGCGCTTCGACCTTTTCCAGGCGCGCTGTCAGCGTTTCCATCGGCAGGTTATGCTTGCGCGAATCGACGAGGCCGCCATAGACCAGGGAATCGATGGACAGGACCATGGCATCGGCCTTGCCGGCATTGGCATTGACCCAGGCCATGAGCTTATCCGGCGAACCGTGGAAGTTCATGCCCGACAGATACTGGGCCGGCGGCGTCAGGACCTGATAGCCCGCCGCTTCGGCCGTACTGACCGTGTATTCATAATCGACAGGCCGGTCATCCTGGGGTACATATAAAATCGTCTTTGCCAGTGCAGCCGGCGAGGCACATAAAAAGAAAGAGGCTACGGCCAGGCTGACTGCTTTCTGTAACAGATTCACGTTATCACTCCTATTATGAAGAAAAAAATTGTACCCTTTATTATATCACGGCCCTGGGAAAATTTGTAGGGGCGCCCTACGCCCTCCGATGGTGGGCCCGGCGAATCCTTGGGATATTGAGGTGCAGTCGGATGGCCACCAGGCGGATGGCGACGGTGACGGAAAAGGCGACGATGGCGCCGACTTCCAAGGGGACCTCAAAGGGGATGACGGCGCCGTACAAGAAGATACTGCCCAGGAGGGACGCCGTCGCGTAGACTTCCTTGCGCAGGACGCCGGGGATACGCCCGGCCAGGACGTCGCGGATGACGCCGCCGCCGACAGCTGTCAGGACGCCGAGGGTGATGTCGAGGATCCAGTAGTCGGGATAATAGAAGCAGCCCAAAAGGGTCCCGGTAACCGTAAAGGAGCCGAGGCCGATGGCGTCGCAGACGAGATACCAGATGGAGAGCTTGCCGACGACGCGGCGCCACATGCGGATATTGAAATAGCGGACGATGATCGTGATGACGGCCATGGAGCCGAGGATGATCCACAAATAGATACTGTTCTTAAAGGCAGCCGGCGGGATATTGCCGATGAGGATGTCGCGGATGATACCGCCGCCGACAGCCGTCGCCGCACTGAGGACGAAGATGCCGAAGAGGTCCATGCGCCGTGAAATGGCTGCGAAGACGCCGGATACGGCAAAGGCCGTCGTCCCTAATAAGTCGAAAATCTGCCACCAAATGGCATCCATAATAGTTTCCCCTTCCCTGTTTTCGTGTTATGATAGACATAAATTTTTTTGCTAAGGAGACTCTATCCACTATGACTAAAGATGAATTTTATATGGGCAAAGCCCTGGCCGAAGCCAAGACGGCCTATGCCGTCGGAGAAATCCCCATCGGTGCCGTCATCGTCTATGAAAAGAAAGTCGTCGCCCGGGCCTATAACCTGCGCGAAAGCCTGCCCTGTGCGACGGCCCACGCCGAACTGCTGGCCATTGAAAAAGCCTGCCGCGCCCTCAATCGCTGGCGCCTGACAGGCTGTACCCTCTACGTGACCGTCGAACCGTGCCCCATGTGTGCCGGCGCCATCGTCAACAGCCGCCTGGACCGCGTCGTCTACGGCTGCGACGACCCGAAAGCCGGTGCCGTGCGCTCCCTCTTCCAGCTCGTCGACAACGACCACCTCAACCACCGGACCGAAGTCACAGCCGGTGTCCGGGCCGAAGAATGTGCGGCCCTGATGAAAGATTTCTTCCGCAAAAGACGGAAAAGGTAGTGGCTCGTGGCTCGCGGCTCCCCTAATAGGGGAGCTGTCAGCGCAAGCTGACTGAGAGGTTTTCAAGGCAACCTCTCCGGCCTTACGGCCACCTCCCCTATTATGGGAGGCATAATCCGCATGGGCCGTCTCAAGCCATTCTGGCCCGTCAGGCGCCGACCAACGGAAGGCGCAGGACCGCTGCCAGAACGGACAGCCGTGGCGGGCGGCCCGCTCGTGGCTCCCCTGATAGGGGAGCTGTCAGCGCAGCTGACTGAGAGGTTTTTTTAATCCCTATTCGGGAAGGCTATGACGCAGGTATTCCCGGAAGGCTTCGCCCAGGTCGTCCCGGCGCAGGGCGTATTCGACGGTGGCTTTCAAAAAGCCCAGTTTGTTGCCCGTGTCGTAGCTGCGGCCGCTGAAGGTGTAGGCGTAGACCGCTTCCCGGTCGGCCATGAGGCGCAGGGCGTCGGTGAGCTGGATTTCCCCGCCCTTGCCGGGCTGGACGCGGCGCAGGATTTCAAAGATATCCGGCGTCAGGATATAGCGGCCCAGCGCGGCCAGGCGGCTCGGCGCTTCGTCGACAGCCGGCTTTTCGACCATGTCGATGAGCTTGACGACGCGGTCGTCGTCCGTCGGCTGGCCCTGGACGATGCCGTAGCGCGATACCAGTTCCTGCGGCACTTCCTGACAGCCGAGCATAGTAGCCCCCAGGCGGCTGAAGGCATCCATCATCTGTTTCAGCGCCGGCTGCTCAGGATTGTAGACGACGTCGTCGCCCAAGAGGACGGCAAAGGGCTCGTTATCGATGAACGATTCGGCACAGCGGATGGCATCGCCCAGGCCGCGCATGTGCTTCTGGCGGATATAATGGATATTGATGGACGAAATGTCCTGGACCAGATGCAGCAGCTGGTCCTTCCCCTGCTGGCGCAGCTGCAGCTCCAGGTCGATATTGGTATCGAAATGGTCTTCAATGGCCCGCTTGCCGTGGCCCGTGATGATGAGGATTTCTTCGATGCCGCTCTGCAGGGCTTCTTCGACGATGTACTGGATGACCGGTTTGTCGACAATGGGAATCATTTCCTTAGGGATGGCCTTGGTGACCGGCAAAAAGCGCGTCCCATAGCCTGCCGCCGGGATGACGGCCTTACGAATTCGTTTCTGCATGGTATCCTTCCTTTTCTACAGCAGCCAGGGCGCCGGCGATGACATCGTCCATATCGTAATACGTATATTCTGCCAGTCGGCCGCCGAATATAACATTGCGTTCATGGCGGGCTAAGGCCGCATATTTATGGTATAAATTCTGGTTCACCGCATCGTTGACAGGATAATAGGCTTCTTCGCCGGCCTGCCATTCAGCCGGGTATTCCTTGGTGACATACGTCACAGGCTGCCTGCCAAATTCAAAATGCTTGTGTTCAATCGTCCGCGTGTACGGCGTTTCCCGGTCGGTATAGTTCATGACGGCCACACCTTGATGGTTGACCTCGTTATAACGTTCCGTTTCAAAATGCAGGCCCCGATAGGCCAGATGGCCCAGGCGATAGCCGAAATACTCGTCAATGGGACCGGTATAGACGACTTTACGGGCTATATCCAGGTACGACGCCCGTTCGCGGTTATAATCGACGCCAGTCCGCACTTCGATGCCTTCCAGAAGGGCGTCGATGAGGACATTGTAGCCCCCTTCGGGGATGCCCTGCCAACAGTCGTCGAAATAATTATTGTCGAAAGTATAGCGCACGGGCAGGCGCTTGATGATGAATGCCGGCAGGTCCGTACAGCTCCGGCCCCACTGTTTTTCCGTATAGCCTTTGATTAATTTCGTATAAATATCCGTGCCAATGAGGGAAATGGCCTGTTCTTCCAGATTCTTAGGCTCCGTAATCCCTGCCGCCCGGCGCTGGCCTTCGATCTTGGCCGCCGCCTGTTCCGGCGTGATGATGCCCCACATCTTGGCAAAGGTATTCATATTGAAAGGCAGATTGTACAGTTCGCCTTTATAATTGGCAATGGGCGCATTGATAAAATGATTGAATTCGACGAACTGATTGACATAGTCCCAGACCCGGCGGTCCGACGTATGGAAAATGTGGGCACCATAGCGATGGATATGGATGCCGTCCTTCTCTTCACAATAGACATTGCCGCCGACATGGTCCCGCCGTTCCAGGACCAGGCACTGTTGGCCGGCCTGATGCATCTCGTGGGCAAAGACACAGCCAAAGAGGCCGCTGCCGACGATGACGTAATCGTACATAATTTAGTTCCTCATTTCGTTATTAATGGCCTGCGGGAATCTCTGGTCCGCAGTTCGCAGTTATACCCCCACTACAAACTACAAACTCTATACTACAACCGGCAGGACAAACAACCGGCAGGACAAACCCGGCCTGGCGTAAGGGGCTACCCTTTTACTGGTACGCCGGCACGCCGTACATACTTTCGGCCTGGCGGACGGCGCGGCGGATGGCCTGTTCGACGACGTAGGCGGCAATGGTCCCGGTCAGGCTCAATTCGGCCGAAACGCTGCCGACACTGGCGGCATAGAGAGAATCGCCGTCAGCCGTCGTATTGACGGGACGGATGGTCCGGACGAGGCCGTTGCTGCCGAGGGCGGCGATTTTTTTCAGCTGGGCCTTGTCGAACTGCCCATTGGTGACGACGGCACCGATAGTCGTATTGGTCGTCGTCCCGACGGCGCGCTGGGAAAAGAGGGTCGGCGTCTGGCCGGCTTCTTCGAGCATGACCCGCCGCGTATCGGCAAAGCCCTGGCCATCGCGGCTGCGCATACCGGCCAGGATCTGGCCGTTTTCGTCGAGGACATCGCCGACGGCATTGACGGCGACGACGGCACCGACCTGAAGGTCGCCGACCTGGACGGCATAGGCGCCGAGGCCGGATTTCATCATATAGTCCGGGCCGCAGAGCTTGCCGACCGTCGCCCCCGTACCGGCACCGTAACAGCCTTGGCGGAAGTCCCCACTTTCCGACGCCTGGCAGGCCGCATAGCCCATGGCGGCGTCAGGGCGGACGTTGTCGCCGCAGCCCAGATCATAGATGCACGATTCGACGACGAGGGGCACCTTGCAGATGCGCGTATCGAAGCCGATGTGCTGTTCTTCCAAATACTGCATGACGCCAGTCGAGGCATTGAGGCCAAAGGCACTGCCGCCGCTGAGCAGGATGGCGTGGATGCCCGACGCAGCCGCCATAGGACTGAGCAGTTCCGATTCCCGGCTGGCCGGGCCGCCGCCGCGGACGTCGACAGCACAGGGCGCACTTTCCGGGAACACGAGGACCGTGCAGCCCGTGCCGCCCTGGCGGTCCTGGGCATTGCCCAGGCGGAAACCGTTCGTCCGGGCCATGGCTAACATATCTATTTCTTTCATGAAGACACTTCCCTTTATTTCATCTTTTCAAAGTCTTTCCAGAGCATACTGGGCTGGATGCCCGTATTGTTCTGGTACTTGCCGTGCTGATACGTATCGTATTCGCCGTCGATATCATGATAGTATATCTGGCAGATTTCCACGTTCGGATAGATGCGGATGGGCTGGACACAGAAGATTTCCAGCGTCCAGTAACCGGCAAAACCGACGTCGCCGAAGCCAGCCGTGACGTGGATGAAGACGCCCAGGCGGCCGACGGACGACCGGCCTTCGAGCATGGGGATATAGCCGTCAGTCCGGGTATATTCATTGGTCCGGCCCAGATAGAGCTTGTTAGGCTGCAAGACGTAGCCCGACTTGGGGATATAAATGGTCGATGCCGGATTGGGCTTGGCCATATCCAGTTCTTGGTGGTCATAGACCATCAGTTCATTGTACAAAGACAGGTTATAGCTATTGGGATTGACCCGTTCCGGATGGAAAGGTTCAATGATGATTTCCTTACCTAAATGCTTGACAATTTCCTTGCCTGATAAAATCATGAGTGCCACTCACTTTCTCTAGTAAATTCACTTCTTATCATATAGCAAAACCGGTTCGATGTCCACGGCGCGATGAGCCGGTTTTTCTTTCCCTGTCTCAAAGAAGTCCTCTACATAGAACGTGACCTTCTCCCCTTCCTCCGGGCGGACGCGGTACAGCGAAGCGGTACGGAAATAATACTGATTGCCGCCGTATTCCCGGAGGAAGCCGGCCTTGCTGCCGGGCAGGATTTTTTCGATGGTCCCCTTGTGGCGCGTCTGGCCGGCATGCTTCTCGTCCATCCAGAATCCATGAAGCCCGTCCATCAGCTCCTGCCGGTCCGGTTCGGGAAAAGCATAGCTGTCGGTCTTGGCCAGGAGTTCGGCCTTGACCTTCCAATGCTGGTCCATGCGGACCCGTTTGGCCAGGAGGTAATGGAAATAGGCCATCTTCTCATAACCGCCCATATTCTCCAAAGCCTGGGCGAACTGGACCATGAAATTGACCTTGGCCTTGAACTCGCCGCCAGCCAGGAAGGCCGACGCCCCATAGCGGCGCATGGCCGCGCTGTCGCCCTCGGCCTGGGCGGCAAAGAACAGGCCCCGGAAAAGAATCCAGTGCTGCTTGTACTTCAGCAGGTTCTCCAGGCGCTGCCGCCCTTCCCCGACGCGGCCCTGGCGCAGCAGGCAGAGGGCGATGCGGTAAGAAAACCAGATGTCGTTGTCATGATGGAGCTGAGGGAAATAGTTCAGGGCCTGCCGGCACAAGGTGATGCAGTCGTCGTACTTCTCTTCCTTGACCAGGATGCGGCTCATGAGGGAATACCAGCGTTCCCGGTCCGAGGCAATGACCCGTTCCCGCCCCTTCAAAGTCACGGTCTTCTCCTGGTCCGGCAGCTGGTCCGGGTCGAGGCGGCACAAGTAGGACCCCATCAGTCCGGCCTGACCGGGCTGGTTCTTGAGGACATCGACCATGCGCCACACGGCCAGGGCATACGGCGTATACGGCCCTTGCTGACTGTATTTCAAGATGGCGTCGACGGCGCGGCGGAAATCCTCCGGTGCCTGCGTCCGTTCATCGAATTTCTGGATATATAAATAATAGAGGCACCAGCAGTAAATCCCGTGGAGATTGATGAAATCGGGGAAGGCGATCATGCCGGCCCGGGCGATTTCCCGCCCCTTCTTGTACTGCTTCGTCTTGCGCAGGGCATAGGCATAGTAATAATAATCCCAACACGTCCAAGACCGGTCCGGTGCCGCCTTGCCATACATAGCCAGTACCTCGTCATAGCGGCCGTCGCGGCAGGCCTGGCGGGCAGCAAAAGAATCCATGGAACCACCTCCGTATTTTTTCACAACATTTTCGTATATGATAAGGGTATTATAACATAAAAAATAAGCTGTCGCATGTGCGACAGCCTATTTTCTGTAGGGGCGCCCACGTGGGGCGCCCGCTCCGAAATATGTATGATGTCCCAATCAGTTTGCTCGAAGAGCCATCCAAATCCCGAACGGGTCGCCCACGTGCGACCCCTACAAACTCTGTACTACAAACTATTTTCTAGCCACGGATCTTTTTAATTTGTTTTTCCAGTTCCGGCATGACTTCAAAGAGGTCGCCTACGATGCCGTAGTGAGCGAATTTGAAGATCGGTGCATCCGGGTCTTTGTTGACGGCAATGATGAGGCCGGCGTCCTGGATGCCGAGTTTGTGCTGGATGGCGCCGGAAATGCCCAGGGCGATGTAAATCTTCGGGGCGATTTTCTTGCCTGTAATGCCGATCTGCCATTCATAGGGAGCCCATTCTTTGTCGACGAGAGGCTTGGATACGCCGAAGGCTGCGCCGATGCGCTGGGCAAAGGCCTGAACGGCTTTCATGCCGTCTTCAGTCTGGACGCCGCGGCCGGCACCGACGACGATATCGGCTGTCGTGATGGTCAGTTCTTCCGCTTCTTTTTCGACCGGTTCAAAGTTCGTCACTTTGACGGACGGAGCAGCACCGGCGAAGTCGACGCTTTCTTTGATGATTTCGCCTTTCCGGGCCGGGTCAGCCGGCGTGCCGTGGAAAATCTTGTCGCTGATGGTAGCCAGCTGGGGGCGCGTCGTCGTCTGGATCTTGACGAAGAGCTTGCCCGTATAAGCCGGACGGATCCAGGTCAGCGTATCGTCATCGCCTTCAAAGCGGACGTCCGTGCAGTCTGCGACCAGGCCGACGCCGAGCTGAGCCGACAGGCGGCCGCCGAGGTCACGGCCATCGGGCGAACCGCCGATGAGGATGACGCTGGGTTCATATTTTTCAGCCAAAGCGGCGATAGCTTTGGTGTACAAGACGGAATCGTAGGCAGCCAGGGCACTGTCTTCGACAGCGACGACGGCATCAGCGCCATAGGAAATGGCTTCCTGGCTGGCTTTGGCCGTATCGGCACCGGCGACGAAGGCGACGACCTGTTTGCTCTTGGCATCGGCCAGCTGACGGGCTTTACCCAACAATTCGATGCTCAGCGGGCTCAGGGCACCGCCGGCGATTTCTATATATACGCAGATGTTCTGTTTCAATTCCATAATTCAGCCCTCCTTACAGCAAGTTCTTGGCAGTCAGTTCTTTGACGAGATTAGCCGCAGCGTCTGCCGGCGTAGCCCCTTCGATCATGACGCCGACCGGATTCGGTTCCGGTGCGAAGAGTTCCGTGACTTTCGTCGCCGAACCAGATTTCCCGACACTTGCTGCATCGAGGCCCAGGTCTTCCACTTTCCAGACATCGAAGACGGCTTTTTTGGCAGCCATCTTGCCGCGGATCTTCGGAGAACGCGGCGTATTGCTCTTTTCCGTAACCGAGACGACAGCCGGGAGCTGAGCCTGTACCGTTTCAATGCCGTCGTGGTTTAGGCGCGTAGCCGTTACCGTCGTGCCGTCGACACTGACCGAATTGGCATAGGAAATGAGGGCCATACCCAAACGCTGGGCAATAGCCGGCGGGATCTGCCCCGTATCGCCATCCGTCGAGCGCTTGCCCGTGAAGACCAGGTCGGCACCGCCCAATTTTTCAATGGCCTTGGCCAATACCAGGCCTGTTGCCAGCGTATCGGAGCCAGCCATGCGTTCGTCCGAGACGAGGACACCTTTATCGGCACCGATAGCAATGCCATCACGCATCATTTCACCAGCCAGGGCGTTGCCCATGGTCAGGATCGTCACCGTACCACCGATGGCATCCTTGACGGCTACGGCCGCTTCGATGGCGTGTTTATCAACCGGGTTGAGCATCGACGGAGCGCCGACACGGACCAAGTTGTTGTCTTTGGCGATTTCAATATCCGAAATCGCAGGAACCTGCTTTACCAAAACTACAATATTCATAAGTAAGCCTCCTTTTTTCGTCTTCTTATGTCACCTATTATACTCCATATTCAACAATTTATCAACGGATAATTATTTTTATTTACAGAATCTATATCTAACGTATCTTCCCATTGACAGCCCTAGGCTATTCTTTTAAAATTAAATAGTATTAAACAGGTTAATCGTTTGATTTTCCAGCTAATCTTTATACTTTTAGGAGGTTAGGAGGTTTTTATCATGTCTGAATCCCATCCGGAGCGGCGCCCTTATGATCCGCCCATGTCTCCGGACCAGAATTACGTTGAAATCAATGCTTATGTCGTCGGCTGGGGGCTGTTCTTCGCCGCCCTCTTCTCCCTGGCCGTCGGCTATCTCTGCCTGAAAATCGGCCAGACCGTCGATGCCTTTGCGCCCGTCTCCGTCCTGGCCATGGGCATGGCCGTCCTCTTCAAGCGCAAGAATGCCTTCCCGGAAACGGTCCACATCCAGGCCATCGCCAGCGCCGGGACCAACATCATCGGCGGCGTCATGTTCATCCTGCCGGCCCTGTTCATCTTGCAGCTCGACAGCCAGCTGACCTATACGGAAATGGTCATCCCCATCGTCCTCGGCGGCGTCCTGGGCGTCCTCCTGGCGACGACGTTCCGCCGCTACTTCTGTGAAGAAATGGATGCGGCTTACCCCTTCCCGTCCGGCCGGGCCGCTGCCGAAGTCCTCAGCTGCAACGGCGGTTCCAAGGCCCATGTCATGGTCTTCAGCGGTCTTCTGGCCATGGCCTATGACTTCGTCCTCAACACCCTGGGCTGGTGGCAGGAAGTACTGTCGACGCTGACCTTCTCCTGGGGCCAGGCCGCGGCGGCGAAATACAAGCTGGCTTTCAGCCTGGATAACGACGCCGCCCTCCTGGGCATCGGCTACTTCACGGGCCTGCGCTACGCGGCTATCATCGCAGCGGGCTCGTTCTTCTCGTGGTTCGTCTGCATCCCCGTCGTCTACTACCTCGGCGGCGAACACGTCATGACCCTCCACGGCCAGGCCGTCCTCCTGGCCGATGCGCCGATCGACGCCGTCTTCTCGCAGTACGTCCGTCACATCGGCATCGGCATGCTGGCCATGGCCGGCATCATCGGCCTGGTCTCCATGTCCGGCGTCGTCGGCCGGGTCATCCGCCGGGCCGCTTCGGACCTGTTCACGTCGGGCCCGGCTTCGTCGGCCGGCCTCCTACGGACCCAGCAGGACCTGCCCATGAGCCAGATTGTCACGGGAACCCTGGCCATGTGCGCCCTGTTCACGCTCTTCTTCCACGTCACCTGCTCGCAGAACATCACCCAGACCCTGCTGGCCGGGGCGATCATCCTCATCTTCTCTTTCCTCCTCTCCGTCGTCGGCATCAGCTCCATCGCCTTTACGGGGAACGAACCCGTTTCGGGCATGACCATCTTCATGATCATCGTCTCGGCCGTCTTCATGGGCAATGCCGGCATGAGCGGCAGCTCCGGCATCATCGCCATCCTGCTCATGGCCGCCTTCCTCTGCTCGACCCTGGCCGTAGCCGGCAACTTCATGTCGGAACTGAAAGTCGCCTACCTGACCGGCGCGACGCCGAAGAAGATGCAGCAGTGGCAAATCCTGTCCATCATCATCTCCAGCTTCATCGCTGTCGGCGTCATCTTCCTCCTCGACCACGCCTACGGCTACACGGGATCGGGCGCCCTGGCAGCGCCGCAGGCCAACGCCATGGCAGCCATCGTCAAACCCATGATGGACGGCGGCGCCGCTCCCTGGCCGCTGTACATGGCCGGCGCCTTCTTCGCCTTCCTCTTGTGGATGATGAAGGTCCCGCCCCTGGCCTTTGCCCTCGGCGCCTACCTGCCCATGGAAATCAACACGCCTGTCCTCATCGGCGGCCTCGTATCGTACTTCGTCTCCCACAGCAGCAAAGACGACGCCCTCAACGCCCTGCGCCTCAGTGAAGGCAGCACCGTCGCTTCGGGCTTCGTCGCCGGCGGCGCCATCGGCAGCCTCATCAGCGCCGTCCTACACATCGGCGGCATCGACTGGTTCCTCAAAGACTGGGTCGTCACGCCGGGAGCCACCTACCTCGGCATCGTCGCCTACTTAGTCATGTGTGCCGTCATCTACACCGTAGCCTGCAAGGTAAAGAAAGTATAAATAATAAAAGGGCTTATCGCGTGTGCGATAAGCCCTTTTTCTGCAAACTACAAACTAAAAACATTTTTACACAGAACATTTTGACTAAAAAGTTTCTGAGTAAAATTCTTCTGAGTAAAATTATACCATGCCCCTCATTGCCCGTCCAGTCAAGCTGTGATACGATGACTAAAAAGGAGGTCTGTCCTATGAAATGTTACATTGTCGACGCTTTTACCAAGGAAATCTTCAAAGGAAACCCGGCCGCCGTCTGCGTCCTGGGCCAGTGGCTGCCTGACGAACTGATGCAGCACATTGCCATAGAAAACAGTTTATCCGAAACGGCCTTTACCGTCAAAGAAGGCGATCACTGGCACCTGCGCTGGTTTACGCCGGGCGGTGAAATCGACCTCTGCGGCCATGCGACCCTGGGGACGGCTTATGTCCTGGCCCATTTCGTCGAACCCGACGCCAGCCGCTACGTCTTCCAGACCCTCAGCGGCGAACTGATCGTCACCCGTGACGGCGCCCGCTTCTCCATGGATTTCCCGGCCTATGACATGAAACCCGTCCCGGTCACAGACGCCATGGAAGAAGCCCTGGGCGTCCGCCCCGTCAAAGCCTACCTCGCCCGCGACCTGGTCTGCGTCCTGGCCGACGAAGGAGACGTCATCCACTGCCAGCCTGACATGGCCAAACTCAAACAGCTCGACGGCCTGCTCTGCAACATCACGGCCAAAGGCAGCAAATACGACACGGTCAGCCGGTCCTTTGCGCCGAAACTCGCCGTCCCGGAAGACCCGGTCTGCGGCAGCGGCCATTGCCACATCATCCCCGTCATGGCAGCCAAACTCGGCAAAACCGACCTCGTCGCCTACCAGGCCTCGAAACGGGGAGGCGAACTCTATTGCCACATAGAAAAAGGCCGCATCGCCCTGGCTGGCTATGCGGCACTCTATGCAGAATCGGATTTGAAGATTTAGAATGGCCGACAAGGATGACCGGTCACATTTGCAGTTTATTCTTTAGGGTCTATCAAGTATTCTTCCATATCATCAAAAAAGCCTTCCCTGATCATCTTCTGAACCTTGGGCGTTTTAAACACTTCTTCAATAGGAGTATCCCATTCACCCGAATTGCGTACCCTATAATCAGATATTCTGGCTAGTAATTCTCTTTGAGCATCTTCAGGAAAACTTTTCCAGGTGCCATCTTCAAACCACTCTTCCAGAGATTCTATATCCGCGCTTTTTATATCTTCTACGGTCATTATCAGACTTCATCCCCTGTCAGAATCGCATAGGCTTTTTTATATTTTTCCACCCGTTTCAAATCCTTATCTGTTACGTTCGGCAGACGGGTTAAATCCATATTATTTCTTAAATCAGCCTTCTTGACAGCAATCGCTAATGGATTACCAGATTTTTTAACTCCCCGTACATAGTCCAGATAGGGTACCTTATCATCATGAGTCAAAAGAGAAACGGCATCGGCTACCTCTTTTCCGAATAATGAAGAAAGATTTTCCTTCGTCATCTCCGTATCCTCTAAGGTATCATGCAACATACCGACTACAGCATAGTCTTCTCCCAAAGGCAGTACAGCGTTAGAAACCGACGTTAAATGGCACATATAAGGTTTTCCCGCCTTATCAGTCATACCGGCGTGATATTTTTCAGCCACTTCAGCTGCTAAAGAAAGTTTTTCCCCCAATGCTACCAATCCTCTTTCCCTAATTCATGGAGAACATCAATCTCATCTTCCTTATCCCAATCATCAGACATTCCTAATTCATATACTGGAGGACAATCTTCAAATTCCCCTGTTTCCCAGTTATAGGCTCTATCATTATAGTGATCCGAAGCTCTAACCATGGCAATAATACCAGAAACGCCTCGCCTTACCCAAAAGCCCATTCTATTCATACGTATCACCTCACATATTCATTATAATATATTTAATTCTGGCTCCAATGGATTATCCGGATTAATGATATCAAATTTCAATACGGTCTATACGAAAACTTATACTTTATCTTCCCCTTTTGCTACAGGGATATACACCTTTTTTAATGGGATAGCACGCTGGTATATTTCATCCAACCCTTCATAGTATTTCAAGACTAAATTCACTAGTTCTATTCCATTAATGCCTCTAATAATCGGATTAGCCTTCAAAAACTTTTTAGCATTTTTCGTGTAATCGGATAGGGAAACAAAAAGTCCATAATCGCCTGGCATCATGGCCCCTTTTAAAGATTGAATTGTCGTTTCTTTTATATCTCCATCTTGACTTTTTACTTGAACGGCGATACGTGGCGGCAATTCATCTTTATAGGCAATAATATCGATGCCGCTGTCACCCCCATGCGGGGAAACTGTCGTTCTGTATCCCATAGCATTGAGTAAGCTAGCTACAAAATTTTCTAAATCATACCCTTTAAATTGGCGGCTGATTTCTTTGAGCATATAATCCCGGGTATTATTCATGATATCTTCAGCCGTTACACCAACTGTTTCATCTTCTGTATTTTCTACCATCTTGGGCGAAAACTTTTTATCCAGACTACCTAAATATTCGTTGGCATAGTTTTTTATTGTAAAAAGAGTCATAAGAGAACCTACTTCATATAGAGCCCCCTGACTAAACGTCCTGCGCGGATAATGCTTTAGCCATTTCACCTTACGGATATTCGGATAAAGGGGTGCCAGTTCATCATACATATAATCGCTTTCAATAATTCCCAGATTAATCTTCCGATCTGCTTTTGATGGAAAAACGATATAATCCCCTTTTTTCATTTCTACAACAAACCGATACATAATCCCTGCCCAATTAGGAATAGCTCCCTTCTTAATATCGGGGTAAACTTCTTGGACTTTTTCCTTAAAATTTTCTCGTGTCGACCCGATTTTACTCAAATCGCCCATCTTTGTCCAACCAATACCAATGATACTTTTATCTAAAAATAAGCTGTCATCTTGGGAATGAATTCCCCAGACTACCGATTCTGTTTGATTTTCCATTTTTGTCTCCCTTATTATCAATAATCATTTCTAAACTATCTGTCCACATTTCGCATTGCTGAAGAACAGTTTTCATAACATCCGCCATTCCCTGCAGTCATGAACTGACGGGCCGAAAAGACACGAGTGCTCCCCTACCAAACATTTATTGTACTCCGGTCAGCAGGGCTACGCTCTCAACGTGAATCGATGGCCTGAAATTGATGTCAACTACCTCTTCCGGCCATTGACAGAACCTCCGATTACACCGGCCATCGCTGTCGCTGAACTGCCTAAAGGTTTTACCCCATTCTTTTCTAACATCTCATTAACTTCAAAAATAGAGTTCTCCATACATGTATTAAGTATGCACTTATAGATATATTCTTCAGTATTTCTTCGATTTAGACGAAAGCCTGCTTTTTCTAAAAACATCTCGGCTTCTGGCGGTGGCAATTGTAAACCAAAACATAGTCCCAATACCGTTTGCAGCGTGGGCTGATATTCCTCATCATTCCTGATGCGTTGAATTGTTTTTTCCCCCACTAATGAAGCGTCTGATAGCTTTTTATTAGAAAGACGTTTTTCTTTTTGTAAGGCTACAAGCGTTTCACCAAGAGAATCTGTATACTTTCGAATTTTTTGAGTGCGATTTACAGCATTCTCAATTTTTTGAATCAGATTCTTGTTATGCGCATTCATTTCAAAGGAGTATTCAATCTGACTTTCTTGTGGCAACAGTCTATGCATAAACTGCACGTAATGTCTAACTCCTTGATACTTGGACTGATAGCTATATCCCTTAGTAAAAATTAAGCAGCATTCTTCCATATGGGACAATGCATATGCTGTAAGAGTTGCTTTGCCCGTTTCTACATTAGGAACAACATATTTTTCACGACGCAAAACAAGATGTCCATCAATATATAAAAATTGATAGCTATTTAGTGATTTTCTAAAATTTTTATCAAAACTATAGGCTTTAAATAAATCAGTGTACGAAATCGTAAAAGTTTGATTTTCTCCAAGGTATTCAGTATTGAACGAATATCCAGAAAGATAATGTCCATCACTAAAGGGATAAGCTCCTTCGGCTTTCGTATACCCTAATTCTATTAAGCGCACTTTGGCAGCGCATCGTGATACATCATAAAAGGCTGCAAGGACATCAATTACGCTTTCGTAAGCCTCAACGTTCGCAGCTACCGCACCACCATATGGGGCCAGCAAACTATCTGCCTTTTGTCTTACGGTTTTGGCGGGCATTAGGATTTTCGGTGCGATTCCTCTCGCTTGCCATTCCATCCAATCGACAGCTTTCCATTTTGCTGAATTCGTCGCTTTAGCATTAATTTCACACTGAATGGCTCGGCCAATCGTATCCCTGGCGCCAATCATCTTCATCAAAGCATGATACGGTTGATGGCGATACCAATGGAAACATTCATGAGCTAATGTCGTCCGCAGCGTACCAACAGAACGTTCATAGGCAACACGGGGATCCAGATAAACTGTACCTCGTTTCGCATTGCGGATTAAAAGTTTTCGATGTGAATCAAAAATATTGCCATCGTCAAAAACAATCGTACCCAAATAGGTCAATTCATCAGACAAATTTATATTATCAATAATGGTCAGCCCCATTAAATTTTCAGCAATATCATAAATAGGTACGCGCATAGGATGCCGTAAAGCTTCCGGGTAATAACGCAATAAGAACTTTTCCGCTTCTTCATCAAACTGCTCTCTGGAAATAATAGGCACCAATTCACCAGACAGTTTTTCCGGCTCATCTTCTTCAGGCAAATCACAACCTCCAACATGGATAATGCGAAAGCTGGCAAGTTCAATACCCATCGTCACCTGGCAATGAATCCTCAGCCATTTTTCTACAAAATAACTTTTAGTAGCTGATTTTTTTTCTACAGCACAGGAAACGATGACATCAAATCCAATGACGCCATCATCCTGCTGCATAATATGGGTGACATTTTCAAGGGTAACATCAGAGGTTTCTACGCCCTCATCAGTGACTTCCTGTGCATTACGCAGATAGGCTAAAGCAGCATCTTTAATATCATCATACCTCACCCGATTAATTAATTTCTGCAGTGGACTTTCATCATGAGCTTCATAGTAATCGAGCCGGCTGTCATTCAGCATTTTTCTTAGTTCACGCCATCTCGGCATGTATCGGTCTAGGTGGCTTGCAAAAATCGCATCGTGTCTTCGGGTAATCAAATGGGTCAGCTCATGCAAGATAATATAATCGAGGCATTGTGGTGCCTTCTGAGCTAATTGAAGGTTAAACCACAACTTCCGTTTTTCCGTATTGCAGGCACCCCATTTAGTAATCATATACTTCGTCTGCCAAGAATCACATTTCAGTCCTGTTTTTTCTTCCCAAACTGGCAAGCGTTTTTCAATCGCCGATTTTAACATCTTGCGATACTCTTCTCGTACATAAGATTCCCGCTGCTTGACAGTACTTTTACTGTTCATAGAAAGAATGACATTTTGATTCTGTATGGTAAAACTATTTTTTTGCGCATCTGCTTTAAAAATAAGATAATACGCTTTGCCCCAGATGTAAATGGTTTCCCCAGACACATACTGTCGTTTAGATGCCCTTGGCTGAGTTTGAAACTTGGCAATAGCATTTTTAATAAATCCAAGATTAATCCGGGCATACATTTTAATTGCTTCGTCATCGACTAACTTAGGTGCAGAAATAGCTACATGTCCGTCAGGGGGTTTCACCTGAAGATGCATATTCTTGATATTCTTTTTTTGTACCTCAATAGGAATACCAGAAATGACAATGCGCATTAATATTCCTCCTGCATTTCAATAACTTTATAAATACGCTCCACTTCTTCATAAATACGATCTTCTTTAATATAATTCAACAGTTTAGCTAACTCTTTTTTTATTCTCCGAACCACAACCGGATTATCTCTAAAGTTTGCCATTTTATTATCTAACACAGTTTGATGAATCTCTAATGCTAATTTTTCATTTTCGCCGACATTATCATAGATAGCCATCAAGGCTTTACTTTTCCGTATCTTTTCCGGGTACTTGCCCGCATTTTCCGGCCGGTCAACATCTTTCGCTAATTTAATGTACTTCTTTAACAAATCCTCATAGTCAATAACGCCTTGACGCCGTTCTTCTATTAACTTGTCTAGAATCGTAGACATTTTTTCATAGTACCGTGGGTTCACAATACTTCTTTCAATTATTTTCCTGCGTACATTATTTTCAATCGCTTCCGCAGCCCCTTCTTTATGGTCATTGTCCGTATTACTCGTAAAAGGTTTCCCTTCTTCCGCGACAAAATCGAGCAGCGTCAAATCTTTAAACTGTCCTATTTTCACAGCATCACTTGCAGTAAGATAATTATCAATCATGTTGCGCATATCCGGTTCATAGGCTTTTAAATCTACAAAGTCACCGCTTGCCTTGCCAATCATATTTCGTAGTGCCAGATAAAAAGTAACCTTATCCTCATAAGATTTTATCTGGGCAGGGGTGTGTTCTTCTACAAGATAGGGTTTCGCTTCTGCAAAAGCCCGCAGCAAGCATGCCGCTAAACGATATAACTTTTCCCTGGAGCGCGCAAAAATTTCATCACTCATTTCAGACTGACCGGATACACCACAGAAGTAATGGATATACTGCAGGTCTTCCCGCGGTTCTTCTACGCCTTCACAATGTGCCTCGATAGATTCATAGACATTGTGAAAATAACGCAACGCTTCTTCACGGCGGTCTTTGACTAATCCTTCAATATCTGCCGGATCATAACCGTCAAAAGCTCCCGAAGTGTAATCCTTCATCGCAGTCTGCAGCGCACCGAAGAGTTGCTTATAATCTACGATATAGCCGAAATCTTTCGAATCATCATCCAGGCGGTTGACACGACATATCGCCTGAAATAGGCCATGGTCCCTCATCTTCTTATCAATATACAAATAGGTGCAGGGCGGTGCGTCAAAACCCGTCAGCAGTTTATCAACAACGATAAGAAGTTTCATATTAGCTGGTTCTTCCACAAACTTGCGTTTCGCTTCTGCTTCAAAAGCTTCCACCTTGGACTGAATGTTAGCAGCCGCCGGTAAATGCTGCGGATCAAGGCCAATCATCTTCAGGTACGTTTCATACTTAAAAAAAGTATCCGTATCGTCATCGTCACTCACCGTATCTGTCCGCAGGTCCCCCTTATTAGGCGTATACGAAGAAATAATGGCGCACTTCTTAAAGCCTTTTTGCTGAAAGATATCGTAATATTTACACGCATTAGCAATGGAAGAAGCAATTAAAATCGCATTACCATTGCCGTCCATTAACCGCGGTTTCATGTTGAAATCCCGGATAATATCCCAGGCTATTTTTTCAAGACGCGAACGGGAACTGTAAACTTTCTGCATCGTCCCCCACTTCTGTTTCAGCCTAGCTTTGCCCCGTTCAGAAAGGCCACTCGTCTTGATATTAAACCATTTATCGACGCGTTCTGGAGAAGATAAGTCTTGTGGGATATCGCGATACTCATAACGCAAGTCCAAGACGACGCCATCTGCAACACCTTCAGTATATTTATAAGCATGGATATAACTGCCGAAGACTTCCAAACTCGTCTTCTTATCTTTTTTCAGTAAAGGCGTTCCTGTAAAGCCGATGAAGACAGCATTAGGCATTAAGGTTTTCATAGCCGCATGCAGTTTTCCGGATTGGGTGCGGTGACATTCATCAACAAAAACAACAATATTCCCTTTGGCTTCAAAATCAGAAGGCAACGAATGCTTTAGTTCGTCAATATATTTATCGTAGTCACTAGATGTAACTTCACCCCCACGGCGGCCAAATTTCTGAATTAAAGAACACATCAATGAGTCATCATAACTATTCAAGCGAGAAATTAAATTTTGACAGCTCTTCGTCCGAACAATGCGCTTATCAACACCATTAAAGGTCTTTTCAATCTGTTCATCCAATTCATCACGGTCTGTGACAATGAGGACCCGCGGGTTAAGTTCCCCCCAAGAGGATAAAATCCACTTAGCCAACCAAATCATGGTCAGTGTTTTTCCTGACCCTTGAGTATGCCAAATGATACCCCCCAGAGGTTTACTATGGTCTCGTGTCAGATTATGAATCTCTGAACGCAAACGAATAAGCCTGCGCTGTGCTCTTTTTACACCATAGTATTGATTATAACGACAAACTTTTTTAATGCCCTTATCAAAGATAACAAAGTTGAAAATTAAATCCAGTAGCCGTTCCTTATCGAACTGAGCGTAGAGCTGGCAAAGCAGTTTATTTGAAATAGCTTGACACGTCCGACTAATACGGGCATCCACCGGCGCGCGTTCTTCTGGATGTTCTGTAAAGCCGTCATCTTTCCATTCCATATAGAATTTTTCCGGCGTCAACAATGTTGCATAGCGCAGACCTTCTGATTCATTACCGGCCATACAGAATTGAATCGTGCTAAAGAAGCCCTGAATAAAGGTATCCTTCTGATTTGTCAAATTTTGACGGATCCCTTCGGAGACAGAAACACTGCTACGTTTCAATTCAATGACCGCAATGGCAATACCATTGATATAAACAACCAGATCCGGTCGTTTTTCAGATTTTTCAATAACCGTTACTTCTTCAGCAATAGCAAAATCATTATTCTGCGGCGTTTCTGCATCAATGAAATATACGGTCTGCTTCGGTTTTCCAGGGCTTTCTGCTACTTTAGCACCATACTTCAAAAGGCCATACACTGCTTTATTAGCAGCATAAATGCCATGGGATAAATCATCGGCGGCTTTTTGTAACTGTTTCACAGCCCCCTTAATCAGGGCATCTGAATAACCTTTATAGTGTAGGTACCGACATAAGAGATCTTTTTTAATGTTCTTATTCGCCGTATTCTTTACATTCCCTAAATAACGATAACTAAGTAGATTAGGCGATGTGAAAAATTTAATTACTTCATTTTGTGTTTTCCTTTCTATTTCTCCAATGCTCATGTATAAAACACCTCCTTTAAATCAAACGGATTTTACCAGACAACAATTCTTCCATCATGCCCTGCTTGATTTTCTTATACTTTTCACACATACGCTGATGAAGGGCGACAGTGTAATCTAATTTCTCAAATAAAGCTCCAATATATTGCTGTTCAGGTAAAGATGGTACCATTGTTTTTATAGAAGAAAACTCATGTTTATTAACAATCTGCATTGTACCTGCAGCCGCTTTTGCAATCATTTCTTTTGACCAAATATTACTTTCAGTCAGAAGAAAATAAGGATTATAATTTTGTTTATCAGGAATAATACCATTAATCTGTTGATTAAAACTTCCCTTAGTTGTAAGCATGGTATTTTTTCCAATACTTGCGATGCATGTTACAAGTATTGAATTTGCTGGAACAACACGACTGACTTTTTCGCCCTCCTTACTAAGCTTTCTTGAAGTATTCGATATAGTATTTTCAAGAATATCTGTCGGAGTAACCCATGGAATACCATCTTCCGAATAATATTCTGGATTATTTGTTGACGGTGTCGATCCTGTAATAATCTCACCGAAATCTTCCAACTTACGCTGTTCCCAAGAGCCAGTAAATCCGGGCAAGCGAGCATCTGGCTTTGTTTGGCCTTTGCGTGGGAACATATGCTGTAAGCACGCAATCTTCAAGGATTGATATTTTCGGATTAATATCTCAAATTTATCAATAAGTTGATCTACTGCTGTCAGTGAAGCTGCTATTCGAAATTGTTCCTCCTTATTCGGCACTAAAATTTCTATCTTTGATAGCTGAGTACCATTGGTCAAAGCTCTCGTTGTATACGTACAACTTGCTATAATTTTTTGTCTAACTTCGTGCGTAGAAAAACAATACTTACAATACTCGGGCAACAACATGTCCGTTTTAGGTCGTCCTCGAAGAACAAATCCACTAAAAACGCAAGAATCAATGTCATCCAACATAACCGAAGCAAGTCCTACCTCTTCTGGCGTTTCAGAAGTTCTTGTAAAAAACACATCCCCCTTCCTGACTTCATATCTTTCAATTTCTTTCTTATCAAGAGATACTTTACCCGCAATATCAGAACGATGCAAGCCATTTTTCTTATATACATCCATGTAGTTAATGATAGGCGTCCCGCTACCGAAAAAGTCTTTTCCTTTATTCAAGCCATTTTTAAAATCCAACAGCTCTCCAATCTTTACGAATTTCCAGTCTTTTACCATGTAAATCCCATACTTTCTAAATAATTTCTGACTTTTTGCTCTAAACCCATCATATCTTTTTCTAATTCAGGTAGTGGATGTTCATAGCGTTCCGCCAACTCGATGACTCTACTTGTTAACTGATGCGAGAGCGCCTCATAAAGAGCATGGATTCCACTCGCTAAGTCACTAAACCATTTCTTATTGACAAGTAAATTCAGAATATCTTCATTCGTCAACATAGGATACTGATTCCGACACAGTTCATCCAAGGCTTCTTTCCTCCCTTTCGCTTCTTTTTGATGAACCGACACGTCATTACAAAGGATAATTGCTTCCTGTAGTGTCTTGATATCATCAGCTAAGCTGTCAGGTACCTCTTCGACAGTACGGATGCGAATAAGGCGTTCTTGAATCGAACTTTTTGTAATCGTCCCTTTTTCAGTAACTACCTTAGCACACAGCGGATGTGCTTTCACATAGTCTTGTACCTTGCGCTTTCCCTTCGGAATATTGTTGGCTAATATCTCCAGTTCGCGGGTTTCATCATTTTCGATAGACTGCGTCAATTCAGTAATCTTTTCTTCCAAATCGCTTGCTTTGACTTTGCCATCGATGACCACTTCGAGCAATGCCGCATCTTCTTCAGCATTTTCGATTAATTCATTCAGATTGTTTTCGGCAGCAGCAGCTTTCTCTTCTTCCCTTTGAATCGCTTGTTTTTCGTCAGCAAAGAAAGCCTCGATTACCAACTCTTTAGGGATTAATTTACCGTCCCAAGTGATAATTTTCATCTTTCCTATATTTTTCCCTGTTTTGATTTTTTCTTCTACTTTATCGATTTCCCGAGCCACGCCATAACCCACATCTTCACTGATAATCAAAGAAACATCGTCATGCATAACGTCATTCCAATAGGCCAATACGACCTGATAGACGTCATATTTATCGACAAGGTGTAAGGGCTCAAAAAAGGTAACAATATCTTCTGCCATAGCCGCAATCAATTTTTTAGCAATAGTTTCATCAGACAGTGACGTAAGAATAGGATATTCTTTTACTTGCCATTCCTGAAAAGTTTTTTCCATCTTCGTGCCATACGCGGTAAATTCAGCGTTTTGATAAATCTTCTGCCGTATCTGATCATAGCTGACTTTTAAGCGATAATATTCCTCATCAATCATTTCGAATAAATCGTTCTTCAATGACGGGAAAGTTTGCCAATATCCAGACAGTCCATCAATATCTCTGGCAGGAAGACCACCGTGTAAATGGGCATAAATATCTTGAATATCTTCCGGCTCGGAAGAATCAATATAGCGCGTAAGATTTAGATTATAGCCATTTTTTAGTTCAATTTCATCATTCGACACGAAGCGTGCATACGTAGAATCATCCGTTATCTGGTTATTAAAAGTTTTCACGATTTTATAGACATCGCATTCACGAAGGCGGTTCTTATCGCCATCTTTCACGTAACCATGGCTTGCATCAATCATAAAAATCCCCTGTCGATTAGCTGCGCCCTCTTTATCGATGACTAAGATGCAGGCAGCGATACCCGTACCATAGAATAAGTTGGCAGGAAGACCGATAATCCCTTTAATCCAGTGTCTCTTGACAATCGTTTCACGGATGATACCTTCCGCATTTCCCCGGAACAAGACCCCATGCGGCAAAATGACGGCTGCTTTTCCCGTCGATTTAAGGGCCTTCAAAATATGCATCAACCAAGCGTAATCCCCATTCTTTTCCGGTGGCCTAGCCCCATATCCCTCAAAGCGGCTGTACTCTTTATTCGCAATACCGTCGGTCCAATTTTTCATCGAAAACGGCGGATTGGCAACGATATAGTCGAATCGTCGTAACTCATCATTATTATCTATATACTGTGGATTTGAGAACGTATTACCGCTCTTAATGATGATTTCTGCCTTACGATGTAAGACAGCATTCATTTTCGCCAAGCCTGCCGTCGTGCTTTCTTTTTCCTGGCCATACCCCATAATCGGAAAAGGGGCAGCTTCTACAGCTCGAATCAATAAACTGCCGCTGCCACAGGCTGGATCACATACCGTCATGTCGCGGCTCGGGCACTGACTAATACCGACAACATTTGCTAAGACCCGCGAAACTTCAGCAGGTGTATAGAATTGCCCCTTGCTTTTGCCACTTTCTGTAGCGAACTTGCGCATTAAGTATTCATAAGCATCACCAATGATGTCGTCGTCCTCTGCCCTATTGTTGGAAAAGTCTAAGGCAGGGTTCTGGAAGATTGAAATTAAATTAGTTAATTTATCAACCATTTCTTCATCTTTGCCCAGTTTCTTTTCATCGTTAAAATAAGCAGTATCAATAATGCCCTGTAAGCTTTTATTTTCTCCTACCAGGCGAGCTACGATTTTATCCATGCCTTCGCCAATATTGGTTGTGCCTTTTAAAGCCACAAAATCATCAAAAGAACATCCTGTCCTTTTTTCAGAATCTGTTTCCGGATCATGGGCTTTGTCAAAAACAATAACGTCTTCAAACCTCCCTTTATTTTTATACTTGTCTGTAACATACTTCATAAAAAGAAGGGTAAGGATATAGTTCTTATATTCTGATGAATCCATGCCTCCCCTAAGCTGATCGCAGCTCGCCCATAACGAAGCATATAATTGTGTCTTCTTAACCGCCATTTCAGGATCTCCTTACTACTTTAAATTGCTATTGAAGGTCTTCTCACAACATTCAATCCAAGCGCTAATATAACTATTTTATTATACATCACAAAAGCTTTATAATGGGCCCCTTGTCAAGACCACGTTCTAAAATTTTAAGAGTGGCAGTAAGC
>OHAD01000113.1_pt1 | contig 94792 bp, 84 predicted proteins | sample 1577011 | NCBI WGS metagenome assembly OHAD01 (sample SAMEA3541510, study PRJEB24748) | human gut metagenome | biome: human gut; feature: human-associated habitat; material: faeces | place: China | collected 2012 | reverse complement strand
ATTTAATAGATTTTATTGATTTAAATTATCACCAACGTTATTTGACATAGAACCTAAATTATCTAATAGCAACAATATAATGAGTATGTAAAAATATTTGAAATATTATACAATCATTAAAGTTGATAAAGTATATTCTTTATATTGACAATTTGGTCAAAAAAGAATATACTTTATTTATGTTCATATAATGAACAGAGAAGGGAAGATTGATGAAATGAGTAGATTATATGATATTTTATTGTTGATAAATAATAAGGAAAAAATAACACAGAGAATGCTGGCTGATGAGTCAGGCATATCGCTTGGGGCTGTAAATTCTATAGTAAAGAATCTGGAAGAAGAAAACTATATTGTAAAGGCTGCAAATTCCAAGTCTGACTATAGCCTTACTAGGCAGGGTATGGAGGTATTGGAAAACTTTATTGTAGAAAATCAAAATAGGAGAATAAGCCTAGAATCCAAGAAAGACCAAGAGGGTGTTTGTCAGGCGGTAGTTCTAGCTGATAGAATTATTGGAGATTTTGGCAAGCCGACTGGCTTCCTTAAAATAGGTCAGGAAACTGTTATCAAGAGGATATTAAAGCTCTTGGAAGACCTAGACCTAGAAGAAATCATAATTGTGGCTGGCTACAAGGCAGACTACTACAGGGAATTGGCCATGTCAAACCCAAAGATAAGGGTAATAGAAAATAGCAAACATAAGTACAGGGGTAGCATGTACTCACTATCTCTATGCGAGGACTATATAAAGGGCAATTTTGTAGTGATGACTGACAACCTTATATTTGAAGAAAGGGCAATAAAGAGCCTTCTTGCTAGTCCCGACCAGACAACTATGCTGATAACTTCCGAATCAGGTTCAGGAAATGAAATATTAGTTGAAATTAGGGATGGATGGGTCTACAAGCTGTCAAAGGATATCCACCAGTTCAACAAGGTTGATGGTGAATTGGTAGGTCTGACAAAAGTGTCACCATCTTTCTATAGGAAGATGCTAGACCAGTACAGCAAAAATAAGAATCCTTACATGGACTATGAGCATACTATAATAGATGTAGGTAGGGAGTACAAGGTAGGTTATATCAAGCTAGACGACCTGATGTGGTACGAAATAAACAATAAAGAAAACTTCGCCAAGGCTAAGGGTCAAGTATACTCTGGCATATTGAGAAGGGATGACCGTATGAAGCTAGCGGATATAAAGGCAGAGCTGATTGAGGCCCTTGGTGTAAGAGAAGACGAAATTGGAACAATAGAGCCAGCTGGAGGTATGACCAACAAGAACTACAAGGTAGATATTGGGGGTCAGGCCTACATATTGAGGGTGGCCGGAGCTGGTACCAAGAGTATGATTAGTAGGGTCAATGAAAAATCCAACTCTATTATAGGTGGCATACTTGGTCTGAATACAGACATCCTATATTTCAATGAGGAAACTGGTACAAAGGTGAGCAAGTTGATAGAGGAAGCTGAAACACTAAACCCTACAACGGCCAAAAAAGAAGAAAACATGGAAATTGTAGCCCAACTACTAAAGAAGCTCCACTTTTCATGTGTGGACTTTGATAACGTGTTCAATGTATTTAGGGAGATTGAAAAGTACGAAGGCCTAGTAGAAGAGGTAAATGGATCCTACTATGATGATGAATATCCTATGATTAGGAGGAAGGTCATGGCCCTAGAGGGAGTCCTAGAAGAAATTGGAAGAGACCTATATACTTGCCACAATGATACAGTTCCAGAAAACTTCATCAAGGGGGCAGATAGGAACTACCTGATAGACTGGGAGTATTCAGGTATGAACGATCCTATGTGGGATATAGCTGGTCATATAATAGAGTGTGACTTCAACAAGGATGAGGAAGAATTATTTAAAAACAAGTATTTCAGCATAGATTACGATTTAAAGAAGGGTTCTGACAAGCCTAGTCCAGTTCAGGAAGAGAAAATTCTCCTATTCAAGATTTGTCAAGACTTCCTATGGACAATTTGGACAGTCTACAAGGAGGCCAAGGGTGTATCATTTGGTGACTATGGTCCAATGAGATATGAAAGAGCCAAGCAAAATTTAGAAAAATTCTACGAGATATATATGTAGCCCTATCTTCCTGTCCGAGGCACTCCTAGTGGCTAGCCATGGGGGTGTTTTGGACTTGGATTTAAGTATTTGTTTATGTGTTAGGAGATTAAAATGAGTAAAAAGTATAGGAACAACTTGAAGTTTGGAGTATCATCAGCCCTATTGTCAGGTATTTTTTGGGGGATGGATACGGTCTTGACCGGTATAATACTGGCAGCTTCGCCCTTTGTATCGACTGCCCAGGCTATAGCAATAGCACCAATAGTGGGAGCATTTTTGCATGACTTTTCATCTGCCTTTTGGATGACGCTCCTGTCTATTATCAGGAAGGATTTTTTCCATACTCTCAAGCTATTGTGGTCTAGGAGTGGTAGGTTTGTAATGCTAGCTGCCCTTTTTGGTGGTCCTATAGGCATGATGGCCTATATGTTTGCCATCACAAATATAGGTGCCAGCTATACTGCCTCTATATCTGCTATGTATCCAGCTGCAGGTGCCTTCTTTAGTTATATATTCCTAAAGGTAAAGTTATCCAAGAGGGGATGGTTTGGTCTCTTCTTGAGTATATTATCGATAATTATTTTGGGCTATACTCCAGGTGATGTCCAAGTGAAAAATTTCGCCCTAGGTTTTCTTGCTGCCCTTGTAACTGTTGTAGCCTGGTCACTTGAAAGCGTAATATGTGCCTATGGTATGAAGGATGATGTCACTCCTGTAGAAGCTTTATGGATAAGACAGATGACTTCTGCTTTAATATATGTCATCATTGTGGTATTATTTATAAAGGGGGCTCCACTTTCTGTGGAGATAATCTCATCCAAGCTAATGATTTTTATGGCTATAACTGCCTTTATTGGTACGGCGTCTTACCTATGCTACTATAGTGCTATAGACTCTATTGGACCAGTCAAGGCAACTGGCTTGAATATTACCTATTCAATCTGGGCCATGATAATATCAATTATAGCCTTGGGAACAGAATTTAATCTAAGGCTGGTATTTTGTTCGGTATTGATAATTATAGGGTCAGTATTAGTTTCAAAGGACCAGGCTGAATCATAATTATAGGAGTTAAGAATATGAGAGCAATTATTTTAGCCGCTGGAATGGGGACTAGACTTAGGCCTCTAACGGATGACAAGCCAAAGTCACTGGTAGAGGTTGCCGGTGAAGCCATGACAGAGAGACAGGTAAGGTTTTTAAAAGAAAAGGGTATAGATGATATAGTGATAGTTGTAGGCTATAAGAAGGAAGCCTTTGAATATCTAGTAGACAAGTATGGTGTCAAGTTGGTATTTAATGAAAAGTTCAATACATACAATAACATATACTCCATGTACAAGGTTAGAGACCTACTAGCAGGCTCCTATGTACTAGAGGGCGATATATACATGAACAGGAATATCATAGATACAGGTGTGTCTAGGTCTACTTATTTTTCTTGCCACAAGGAAGGCTTTGTCAATGAATGGAAGCTAGTGGTTGATTCCAATGACAAGGTTACAGGTATAGATATATGTGATGGTGATGGATATATCATGTGTGGTGTATCCTATTGGGACCAGACAGATGGTCAATATATCAAGGAAAAGTTGGACAGGATAGAAGATATTGATGATTACCAGAATAAGTATTGGGATGATGTGGTAAGGGACAATATGAAGGACCTTGATGTCACTATTAAAAAGTTAGAAAAAAATGACCTGATGGAAATAGATAATGTAGAAGACCTTAAAAGGGTTGAGGACTATCTAAGGACACAGGTTGACTAAGGTAAATGACCAGTCGCATTTATGAACTTGAATAAGTGGAATATTGTGACTGGCTTTTATAGATTTATATATTATTATATTTATGCGAAAAGAGGCGATTTTTATGTATAATTTCAATATTCACTTAAATACAAATATCCATTTTGGCAAGGGACAAATAAATAAGTTGGGAAAGGATATAATTAAGTATACAGATAGGCTGCTACTAGTCTATGGTGGCGGAAGTATAAAGAAAAATGGCATATATCATGCTATAGTGGCTGAACTAAACAAGTATGGTATACACTTTGAAGAACTAGCTGGAGTAGATCCAAATCCTAGGATAGAATCTGTCAGAGAAGGTATCAAACTCTGTAGAGAAAATAATCTAGGAGGTGTTCTTGCAGTGGGTGGTGGTAGCTCAATAGACTGTTCAAAGGTAATAGCTGCCGGTGTAAAATACGAGGGTGATCCTTGGGACCTAGTCCTTGATAGGAAGAAGGTTGTAGATGCTCTACCGATATTTACTGTATTGACGCTTTCAGCAACAGGTTCAGAGATGAATTCCGGTGCAGTAATATCAAATATGACAACTAACCAGAAACTAGGTACAGGTATGCCGGGTATCACTCTACCAAAGGCATCAGTCCTAGATCCTGAATATACATATACAGTACCAGCCAAGCAAACTGCAGCAGGTACAGCAGATATCATCAGCCATACATTTGAAAATTACTTTACAAATGTAGAGGGTGGCTATCTTCAGGCTAGGTTTGCAGAGGCCATTTTAAAGACTTGCTTCCATTATGGACCTATTGCCTGTCAGGAGCCAGATAACTATGAGGCTAGGGCCAACCTAATGTGGGCATCATCATGGGCAATCAATGGATTGATATCAGGAGGAACAGCCAACAATTGGTCAGTTCATCCTATGGAGCATGAACTAAGTGCCTATTACGATGTGACTCATGGTGTTGGACTAGCTATCCTGACACCACACTGGATGAGGTATGTCCTAAATGATGCCACACTAGATAATTTTGTAGACTATGGTGTCAACGTATGGGGCATTGACCCTAGTATGGACAAGTATGATATAGCAAACAAGGCTATAGATATGACTCAAGACTTTTTCTGCAAGGACCTAAATATACCGGCTAGTCTGACTGAATTGGGTATAAACGAGGAATACTTCCAAGTCATGGCCCAGCACGCAGCCAAGGTCAAGGGTGGAAGCATCCAAGGTTTCGTAAACTTAGAGGTAGAGGATATAGTAAATATATACAAGGCTGCTTTGTAGAATTTGACCAAAGGATTATGGTTAAATGGCTTGACAGCTATAGGTATAGATGTTAAAATAATAGAGGTTATTTTATAAAACTAAATTAAATAAACACAGCAACGGGATTCTTAAAAGGTGCCCATGTGGTTTTTTAGGAAGTAGAACGTGCTGGAGGTAAAAACCAAGGAGGAAAATTTAATGTCAGTAATTTCAATGAAGCAATTGCTAGAAGCTGGTGTACACTTCGGTCACCAGACTAGAAGATGGAACCCAAAGATGGCCAAGTATATATTCACAGAAAGAAATGGAATATATATCATTGACCTACAGAAAACAGTGAAGAAGATTGATGAAGCATACAAGTTCATGCAGGAAGTAGCAGAAACTGGTAAACCAATCCTTTTCGTTGGTACAAAGAAGCAGGCTCAGGAAGCTATCAGAGAAGAAGCTCAGAGATGTGGTATGTACTTCGTAAACGAAAGATGGCTAGGTGGTATGCTAACTAACCACAAGACAATCAAGACTAGAATTCAGAAGTTAAGAGAATTGGAAGCAATGGAAGAAGATGGTACTTTTGAAGTACTACCAAAGAAGGAAGTAATAAAGTTAAAAGCTGAAAAGGCAAAGCTAGAAAAATTCCTAGGCGGTATCAAGGATATGCCTGAACTACCAGCTGCACTATATGTAGTTGACCCAAGAAAGGAAAACATAGCTATCCAGGAAGCTCACAGACTAGGTATTCCTGTGATAGGAACAGTTGATACTAACTGTGATCCAGACGAAATCGACTACCCAATCCCAGCTAATGATGATGCTATCAGAGCTGTAAAGTTAATAACTGGAGCAATGGCTAGTGCCATAATCGAAGCTAGACAAGGACTTGATGATGTAGCTGAAGAATCTGAGGCTGTTGAAGTTGAAGAAACTACAGAAGAAATGTAATTAAATTACATTTAAGATGTAAAGCTTATGGTAAGGGCAATGCCCTTACCATTTTGTGAATACAATAGGAAAATTATTATATTATTTAGGAGGATTTTACAATGGCTGTAACTGCACAGATGGTAAAAGAATTGAGAGAAGCGACAGGCGCAGGTATGATGGACTGCAAGAAGGCTCTTACTGAAGCAGATGGAAATATGGAAAGAGCAGTTGATATATTGAGAGAAAAGGGTCTTTCTAAGGCTGCTAAGAAGGCTGATAGAGTAGCTGCAGAAGGTCTAGTTACTATAAAGACTAATGCTGACCATACGGTTGCTGCAATAGTAGAAGTAAACTCAGAAACTGACTTCGTTGCAAAGAACCAGGATTTCAAGGACTTTGTAGCTGACGTAGCTGAAATGGTACTAGAAGGAGATGCTGCTGATCTAGAGGCACTTCTTGCTTCAAACCACAAGGAAGGTAAGGCTCTAAAGGACGTATTAAATGATAGAGTTGCTACAATCGGCGAAAAGCTTGATGTTAGAAGATTTGAAAAAATATCTACTAATGGTAAGGTAGCAGGATATATCCATGGTGGTGGAAAGATTGGTGTTGTAGTTGAACTAGCTACAGAATCAAATGATGAAAAGGTATTGGCTCTTGGTAAGGATATAGCTATGCAGATAGCTGCTATGAATCCAAAGTATATTTCTAGAGATGATGTAGATCCAGATTACATAGCTCACGAAACAGAAGTACTAACTCAGCAGGCTCTAAACGAAGGTAAGCCAGCTAATATAGTTGAAAAGATGGTTGTTGGTAGATTAAACAAGGAATTAAAGGAAGTTTGCCTAGTAGACCAGGTATTTGTAAAGGATTCTGAATTAACTATCGCCAAACTTATAGCTAAGGTTGCTAAGGAAGTAGCCAGCGATATTAGTATTGCTAATATGGTTAGATACGAAGTTGGTGAAGGTATCGAAAAGAGAGAAGAAAACTTTGCTGAAGAAGTAGCTAAGCAGATGAAGTAATTGTAATTAAAGAGGACACTCATTGTGTTCTCTTTTTTTAAAGATATTGTTAGGAGGAATAAAAATGAGCAAACAGCCAATGTATAAGAGAGTACTATTAAAGATAAGTGGAGAAGCCTTATCTGGAGGTACTGGATTTGGTATAAATAATGATGTGGTAAGTGAAATATCTATGGGTATCAAAAAGCTTAATGATGTAGGCGTAGAGGTAGCTGTAGTTGTTGGTGGAGGTAACTTCTGGAGAGGTAGGACTAGTCAGGGAATGGACAGGACTACTGCAGACTATATAGGTATGTTGGCAACAGTTATGAATGCCATGGCCCTACAGGATGCCCTAGAAAATATCGGAGTGCCAACTAGAGTTCAGACAGGTATAGAGATGAACAAGGTAGCTGAACCATACATCAGGAGAAGGGCTGTTAGACACCTTGAAAAGGGTAGGGTAGTCATTTTTGGAGCAGGAACAGGTAACCCTTACTTCTCAACTGATACAGCTGCAGCCTTGAGGGCAGCTGAGATGGAGGCCGATGTAATCCTTCTTGCCAAGAATGTTGATGCGGTATATGACAAGGATCCAAAGGAACATGCTGATGCCAAGAAGTTCACTAAGCTTTCATATATGGAAGTTATCAACAGAGAATTAAAGGTAATGGACTCAACAGCAACTTCATTGTGCATGGACAACAAGATAACTATAAAGGTATTTGAATTAAACACTGAAAATATTATTAAGGTTGTTTATGGAGAAGATGTTGGAACTACTGTAGAATAGTAGTATAATAGATATAAGAATAATTAAATTTAAGCGTATATATTTGACGTATATTAGGAGGTAAAATATGAAACTGGATGTACACGTTCAATTAGAAGAACAAATGGAAAAGACGATAGAGGCCTTAAAGTTTGAATTCGGAACTATCAGGGCTGGTAGGGCCAATGCTTCCATGTTGGATAAGGTAAGGGTTGACTATTATGGTACACCTACACCAGTAAACCAGATGGCTGCTATTGCTGTATCAGAGGGTAGAATACTAACAATAACTCCATGGGACAAGTCTAGTATTCATACTATAGAAAAGGCAATATCAGAATCTGATGTAGGTATAGCACCAGCAAATGATGGTTCTGTAATCAGACTAGTAGTGCCACCACTAACAGAAGAAAGAAGAAAAGAACTTGCTAAGAAGGCATCAAAGGCTTCTGAAACTTTTAAGGTAAGGATTAGAAATGAAAGAAGAGATGCTAACGACAAGATCAAGAAGATGGAAAAGGCAGGAGAAATAGCTGAAGATGATGCTAAGAAGGCAACTGATGAAGTTCAGAAGATGACTGATAAGTACATAAAGACTATTGAACAGCTAACTGCTGACAAAGAAAAAGATATAATGGAAGTGTAAAATGGAAAATTTATTCTATGATATAAGCTTGGACAAGGTTCCTAGCCATATAGCTATCATAATGGATGGCAATGGTAGGTGGGCTAAGTCAAGGTTTATGCCAAGAACTTATGGACACAAGGCCGGTGTTGAGACAATCAGGAAGGTAGTCAAGGAGTGCTCCAGACTAGGGGTCAAATACCTAACTCTCTATGCCTTTTCAACTGAAAACTGGAAACGTCCAAAGGATGAGGTATCAGCCTTGATGGGTCTTTTGGTCAAGTATCTGAGAAGTGAATTGAAAGAACTGCATAGGAATAATGTCAAGATTCTAACTATAGGTGATATCAGCAAGCTGCCAGATGCGTGTATAGAGGAATTAGACCGTGCCAAGAAGGAGACAAAGGACAATACTGGCCTAGTGATGTCGCTTGCCCTAAACTACGGTGGTAGAAATGACCTAGTCAATGCAGTTAGAAATATAAGTCAGGAAGTTTTGGATGGTAAAATTTCTCCGGATGATATAGTAGATGATACTATAGCTAGCCACCTATCGACTAATGAATCACCGGACCCAGACCTAGTGGTTAGGACTAGCGGTGAGCAGAGGTTGAGCAATTTCTTGTTGTGGGAGTTGGCATATTCAGAGTTTTATTTTACAGACATACATTGGCCTGATTTTGATGAGAAGGAGCTACAAAAGGCTATCTATACTTACCAGAGTAGGGATAGACGTTTTGGCGGAGTAAAGTAGAGGTGAACTTATGAAGCAGAGATTGGTTTCCGCAATGATTATGCTACCACTCTTGGTACTTTTAGTATTGGGAGGCCTGCCACTCTATCTAGGTGGTCTCGTATTAATGGGGGTGGCCCTACACGAATTTTATAATGCATTTGACAAGATCCAAAAACGTCCTATATATGAAATTGGATACGCATTTGTAGTATGTATGTTCTTAGCTAATCTATTTGCCTGGAGCACAAGTGTCTATGCTTTTATAATGTTCATACTGTTTTTAGTAGCTATAATATATGTACTTAGGCAGAAGAGGGATGTTGTCGAAGTATCCCTAACTTTTTCTGGTATACTCTACATATGTTTTTGCTTCAATTATATAATTCTGATATCTGAAAGGCTAGACAGGGGTCATACCTATGTATGGTTGGTATTTATAATCGCCTTCCTGACAGACACCTTTGCATATTTTGTAGGACGTAGGTTTGGTAGTCACAAGCTAATGCCAAAGACCAGTCCTAAGAAAACTATAGAAGGCAGTTTAGGAGGCATAATCGGAGCAACCCTATCATGCATAATTTTTGGCCTAATATTCAAGCTACCTTTAGGTATAATGGTGCTGATGGCTTTCTTTGGTAGTATCATAGCCCAGATGGGTGATCTTATTGCTTCGGCAGTCAAGAGGTATGTAGGTATCAAGGATTATGGCAAACTGATTCCAGGTCACGGAGGTGTATTGGATAGGTTTGACAGCGTGCTATTGGTAGCACCATACGTTTATTTCGTATTAGTCTACCTTTTGAAGTAAATTTGTGATATAATTGAATAAATATTCAGAGTGATCAAATAGTTAATTAATGACCCTCTGCCTTGTATGAGGTGGAGGGCTTTTTTTATAAGATATAAAGGATTTAGGCTGATATATTTTAAATAGCCTAATTGCTTTGGCGACTGAAGAGGTAATTTATAGGAGGGTAGATATGAAAAATAATAGAAAAATAACTAAAAGATTAGCCTATATGCTGATGGCATTGGGCTTGGGTTTGACCATATCACTGACTGGATGTGGAGGCAAGACTGGTGGAAATGGACAAGACAAGGGCGGGAGCAGTTCAACTAACCAGACCAAGTCCCTTGTCAGCAAGGCAGGTGAAAATATAGAGGACAGGTATAATACACCTGAAGGGTATACTAGGATAAGGGTAGAAAAGGACTCCTTTGGAGAATTCTTGAGGCATGAAAAATTAAAAAAATACGGGGAAAAATCCCTATATTACAATGGAAAAGCCAAGCCATCAGAAGGCGTATACGACTCTGTATTTGATATAGATCTAGAAGGTAAAAATTTGCTTCACTGTGCAGATGCTTGCTTCAAGTTTAGGGGAGACTACCTATATCAGACAGGCCAGTATGACAGGATAAAATTTAACTTTGTATCAAGTGGTGTAGCAGACTTTGCCAAGTATGTGAAGGGCTACAGGGTTGACCCAGAGACAGGAGAGTATTTTTTGATGGCAGAACAGGACGATTCTGAAAGAGTCTACAAGAAGTTCATGGACCTAGTGTATGGTTACTGCGGAACCTTATCACTGGTCAAGGATACCCACGATATAAGTATTGATGATATGCAGATAGGTGATGTTTTTGTCAGGGGTGGTACTCCTGGTACAAAGAGGGTAGGTCACGCTATAATGGTGGTCGATATGGCTGAAAATCACAAGGGTGAAAAAATATTTATGTTGGCCCAATCATATATGCCAGCCCAGCAAACACAGGTCTTAGTCAATAGGTCTGACAAGGCTATGAGTCCTTGGTATAGCTTAGAGGATGTCAAAAAGGCTGGTAAGATGGTGACACCTCAGTGGACCTTTGAGTTAAATGAATTAAAACGATTTAATTAAATACTTGAAATGCCTTGAATATGCTATAAAAGTATGGTATCATATATGTATTGAATATGTGTTTTAGATGTGAGGCATTTTTTGGCTCACATTTTTTCATGTTAATGTTTTTTACAATTGAATAGGAGGTGTGGCTATGAAAAAGAGCATCGCACAGAAGGTTGAAGAGATGATTCAGCCAAGTGTAGAAGGCTTTGGATATGAGCTAGTTGACGTAGAATATGTCAAAGAAGCTGGTGTCTACTTTCTTAGGGTAATTATTGACCATGAGAAGGGAATAGGCCTAGACGAATGCGAAAAAGTCAGCAGAGAAATCAACCCTATGCTGGATGAGGAAGACTTCATTGAGGATAACTACTTCTTGGAGGTATGTTCACCAGGCATTGATAGGGTACTAAAGAGAGACAAGGAATTTGCAAAGTATGCAGGTAAGAGTGTAGAGGTCAAGCTTTACAAGAATGACCAAGACCTGAAGACTAAGCAGTTTGAGGCCGAGTTACTAGGTCTTGATGAAGATGGAATGGTAGTGGTATCTGTAAATGATACAGAAAAGAAATTTGATAAAAAAGAAATTGCCCAAATTAGGCTGGCAGTTGAATTTTAATAGAGGTAAATAAATCGGAGGTAATAATGAACACAGAATTTATGCAGGCCCTTAATGAGCTTGTGAGAGATAGGGGAATAGACAAGGATGTATTGCTAGAAACAATTGAACAGGCATTGACATCTGCCTACAAGAAGAACTTCGGTTCTGCCCAGAATGTCAGGATAGACATGAATAGGGAAACTGGTGATATAAAGGTGTATTCTCAGAGGGTAGTTGTAGATGAATCAGACCTATACGACAACTTCTTGGAAATAGAGCTATCAGAGGCTAGGGAAATAAACCCTAACTATGAGCTAGGCGATATAATCGAGCATGAGGTTACACCAAGAGACTTTGGTAGAATTGCAGCTCAGACAGCCAAGCAGATAGTAGTTCAGAAGATTAGGGAAGCTGAGCGTGAAATGACTTACAATGAATTCCTTGAAAAACAGGATGAGTTGGTAACTGGAGAAATATCTAGGACATCAGCAAGAGATGGCAAGCAGATAGTATTTGTACAGATAGGCAAGGGTGAAGGTGTCCTATTACAGAGTGAACAGATTAAGAATGAAGACTACAGAATAGGTAGTAACATGAAGTTCTATGTTTTAGAGGTAAACAGGACCAACAAGAATCCACAGATCCTGTTATCAAGGACAAATGCAGGCCTAGTAAAGAGATTATTCGAGATAGAAGTGCCAGAAATTCAGGAGGGTATTGTCCAGATCAAGTCTATATCAAGAGAAGCTGGTTCTAGAACCAAAATGGCAGTTAGGTCAATGGATGACAATATAGATCCAATAGGAGCCTGTGTAGGTACGCAGGGTGCCAGAGTTAGGAATATAGTTGATGAATTGGGCGATGAAAAGATAGATATAGTCAAGTATAGTGACGATCCAGCTACATTTATAGAGGCTGCCCTTAGCCCATCTAAGGTTACAAAGGTATTTGTTGACGAAGCAAACAAGTCTGCCATAGTAATAGTACCTGACTACCAGCTATCATTGGCTATAGGTAAGGAAGGCCAGAATGCTAGACTGGCTGCAAGGTTGACTAACTGGAAGATAGACATCAAGTCAGAATCAGAATTTGGACCAGAAGAGGAAGATGCCCTATTAGACCAGATAGAAAGTAATAGGATAGCTGCTGAAGAAGAAGCTAAAAGATTGGCTGAAGAAGCAGAAATAAGGGCCCAGGAAGAGGCTGCTAGGCTAGCTGACCAGGAAGTTGAGGCTGAAAGTGATGAAACTGAAGACCTAGAAGCTGAAGTTGAAGCTTCAGAAGTTCAGGAAGAAGTCGAAGTTTCAGATGAAACTAAATTAGCCGATCAAGAGGAAGAAATTGAAGAATAATTCTAGCAAATAGGGCTAAATATACCAGTATAGTATAATTTTATCTAATATGCTAGGAAATATATTGGAGGTGTCCAATGCAAAAGCAGAAAAAAGTACCCCAAAGAAAATGCATTGTTTGTCAGACAAGGGATGCAAAGAAGGGTTTGATAAGGGTTGTAAAGAATAAGGAAAATGAAATCTTCTTAGACCCTACAGGCAGGGCCAATGGTAGGGGGGCATATGTATGCGCCAACCAAGAGTGTATGACAAAGGCCATCAAGTCCAAGGCACTAAATAGGGCCTTTAGGACGGATGTAGATGACCAGGTATATGAACACCTGCTAAGCCAGCTAGAAAAACTAGAGGAAAAGGCCGGTGAATAGGTCTGGTTTACAGCCTATAATAATATAGCTAGCCAAGTACTCAAGAGGTATACATAATGAATCAAAAAAAGATATATTCATGGCTGGGTCTGGCTATGAGGTCTGGCAACCTAGTATCAGGTGACGATACTAGCTTGAGAGAACTCAAGAAAATGAGACTCAACCTAATAATAGTGGCTGATGATGCATCAGCTAATACAAAAAAATTATTTACAGACAAGTCCAGTTATAGAAATATAGCCTGCAGGCAATTTGGAACCAAGGAAGAATTGGGTAGGGCTATAGGAAAAAGTCCCAGGGCTGTACTTGGAATAAAGGACAAGAAGATGTCAGACCAGATATTGATCTTGTTGGAAGGGACCGAGATATAGGAGGTGGTTTTTATGTCTAAGACTAGCATAAAAAATATTGCCGAAGATTATAAGATGAGCGAAAAAGAAATCGTGAAAAAAATTAATGACTTTGGTATAGAAACAACAGAAGATAAGAAACATTTAGAAGGCGAGAACCTGCAGCTATTTATTGAAATGCTAAATGAAGAAATAAAAGAAGCAAGGGGAAATGTCGTTGAAGTAGATGGTAAGATAACTGTCCAGGAAATTGCAACACAGATGGACAAGTCAGTGTCAGAAGTAATCATGAAGCTAATGAAGATGGGTACAATGGCCACTATAAACCAGGAGATAAGCTTTGATATAGCAGCCCTAGTCTGTAGTGAATTTGGCTATACCCTAATGAGGTCTGATAACTCAGAAGTAGAAGAGCTAGAAATCGAAGCCCTAATGGAAATCGAAGAAGATGATGAAAAAGACCTAGTACCAAGACCACCAGTAGTAACTGTAATGGGTCACGTTGACCATGGTAAGACATCCCTACTTGATGCTATTAGAGATACAGACGTAACATCAGGAGAAGCAGGTGGTATTACCCAGCATATAGGTGCCTCTGAAGTTAAAATAAACGGACAGAAGATAGTATTTTTGGATACACCAGGTCATGAGGCCTTCACATCAATGAGAGCCAGAGGTGCCCAGGTTACAGATATAGCTATACTAGTAGTTGCAGCAGATGACGGTATCATGCCACAGACTATAGAGGCTATCAACCATGCCAAGGCAGCCGATGTACCTCTAATAATAGCCATAAACAAGATAGACAAGCCGGGTGCCAACCCAGACAGGGTAAAGCAGGAACTATCAGAGCAGGGTCTATTAGTTGAAGACTGGGGTGGCGATGTAATCTCTGTTGAAGTATCAGCCAAGAAGAGGATAAATATAGAAAACCTACTAGAAATGGTCCTACTAGTAGCAGAAGTGGAAGAATTAAAGGCCAACCCTAACAAGAGGGCTGTTGGAACAGTAATTGAGGCAGAGCTAGACAAGGGTAGGGGACCAGTTGCCACTGTACTAGTACAGGGTGGTACCCTAAGAGTTGGTGACCCTATCGTAGCTGGTGTAGCATCTGGTAAGGTAAGAGCCATGATTAACTACAAGGGTAAGAGGATCAAGCAGGCGGGTCCATCTACAGCAGTAGAAATCCTAGGTCTATCAGAAGTACCAGCAGGTGGAGACCAGTTTGCAGAGACTCCAAATGACAAGACTGCTAGACTGATAGCAGAGAAGAGACAGGCAATGCAGAGGGAAGAAATGCTAAAGGCATCTTCAAAGATATCTCTTGATGACCTATTTGCTCAGATGTCAGAAGGTAAGGTCAAGGATCTAAATATAGTAATCAAGGCAGACGTTCAGGGATCTGTCCAGGCTGTCAAGCAATCATTGGAAAAGCTGTCTAATGAAGAAGTAGCTATTAAGGTAATCCATGGTGGTGTAGGTGCCATCACTGAGTCAGACGTCCTACTAGCATCAGCATCTAATGCCATAATTATAGGATTTAACGTTAGACCGGTATCAGGATCAGAGCAGGTAGCTGAAAAGGAATCTGTTGACATCAGGACATATACAATCATCTACAAGGCTATAGAGGATATCAAGGCTGCCATGAGCGGTATGCTAGACCCAGACTATGTAGATGAAGATACAGGTAAGGTAGAAATCAGAGAAATATACAAGATATCTGGTGTAGGTACAGTAGCAGGATGTTATGTGACATTAGGTAAGATAATGAGGTCTTGCAAGGTAAGGATAGTTAGGGATGGTATCATAATCCATGAAGGAGAACTAGCTGCCTTGAAGAGATTTAAAGACGATGTAAAGGAAGTAGCCCAGGGATTCGAATGTGGTTTGAGCTTTGTAAACTACAACGATATCAAGCCGGGTGACGTAGTAGAGGCATATATCACAAAAGAGGTCGAAAGAACTCTAGACTAATATTGCCTCAGAAAAGAGAGGTAGAATATGGCTTCAAACAGGATAAAGAGAATAAGTGAAGAAGTAAGAAAAGTTGTCAGCACTATGCTGATCAATGGTATAAAGGACCCTAGGATTACATCTATGATCAGTGTAACCGACGTAGAAGTAACCAATGACCTAAGATATGCCTTTGTATATATTAGTATACTAGGTGGTGACAAGGAAGCGTCCCTAGAGGGTCTAAACTCAGCCAGAGGATATATCAGGAGAGAAGTAGGTAGGCAGGTTAAGCTAAGATATGCACCTGAGATAGTTTTCAAGATTGATGACTCTATCGAAAGAGGTATGTATATGGATGAGTTGATCAAGAGTGTCAACAAGGATGAAGAATAGTATTTTAATTTAATAATACATAAGTTTACCGACCCTATTAGTAAGATTGACTAATGGGGTCGGTTTAGATTTAGCCCGTTTTTTGTAGTAATTTAGAATTTAAAATAGGTCTGAATGACTACCAGTATCTACAAAATTAGTCGTCAAGAGCTTTCATTAAATCTTCCATATTATTATAGCTAGGAATGTCAGGATCAGAGGCTATATTTTTTGCTTCAATCATAGCGGCAATAGTTTTTTTATTATACTGAGGAACTTCAACAGAGAATGGAAGACCACCCCTGAGAAGGCATTGCCTCAAAAACATATTTACAGCAGAGGACATATCTATACCTAATTCTGAAAATAAAATATTTGCTTCTTCCTTTACTTGCTTATCGATTCTAATTTGTGTTGGTGTAGTTGCCATAATAATCATCTCCTTTTCATACATATATTATACTACAAACAGTTTACTTTGTATATTAAAAAGTAGATTTTAGACATATAACTAACTATAATCAATAAATTTATCTATTTACATAGTGTCACTTAATGCACAGCAAAGGGAAGGTGATCATTCATTTACTTGTGCCTAGAATGCAGCCTCCCTTTGGCTGGGTACTAGAAATACATTTTTTATCATGAAATAAAATTACCTTCAATACTTTTATTTGCTCATATCTTATTTATGTTAAAGTATTTCTAATTATATTGATATATACCTGTCTAATGATGTATAATATAGAATGGACTATGCCAAGGAGGTAGAAGGATGGCTAAGATAATAAATAGGTCTTTATCAGATGAATTCCTAGTTGAAATAGACAAGATAATAGATTATATAATAAACAATGATAAATTTGTAGTGACATCCCATGTAAATCCAGATGGTGATAATATAGGTTCATCGCTGGCTATGTGTGGATTCCTCGAGGCCCTAGGCAAGGATTATATCTACCTGTTAGATGATGCCTATCCTAGCAGCTTGGATTTTTTGAATAGGGAGGGTTTGAGAAAGACATCTGACCACCTATCCAACCTAGAGGGGTATACGGTTATAGCCCAAGACTCTGGATCATATGAAAGGATATGTGTGGACAAGGACCTACTTAACACTGCAAAGGGGATTATATGTATAGACCACCACCATACCAATGGTGATTATGGATTTATAAAGTATATAGATACACAGGCATCTTCAACATGTGAATTAGTCTACAATATCATCACAAGATACGAAGAAATCAACAGTAATAAGCTGATAAATCAGGATATGGCGACCTACCTTTATGCTGGCCTAGTGACAGATACTGGAAATTTCCAGTATTCAAATACAGAACCATCATCCCTAATGATGGCTGCTGATCTAATTTCTAGGGGGGCTAGGAAGCAAGAGGTGATAGAAAATATATACCAGAAAAACTCACCAGCCTACTATAGGATATTGGGCGAGTGTCTCAATAAGATGGAGATAGTAGATAAAAAAATATGCCTAGCAATAGTTACTAGGCATATGCTGGATAAGTATGGCTTGAATTACGATGATATAGACCCTATCACACCATATACTAGGGATATTGACGGCGTAGAATTGGGTATATTTATCAAGGAGAAGGAAGTAGGCGAAATCAAGGTAAGTCTTAGGTCCAAGTCATACATTGACTGTACGAGGCTAGCTGAAGTCTTTGATGGAGGAGGTCATATTAGGGCGTCAGGATGCACCATCAGGGATAAGAGTGTAGAAGAGGCAAGAGATATGATTGTCGATCAGGCGAGAAAACTTTTTTAGAGAAACAAAGGATAGAAGATAATGGATAGAATTTTTAATATTTACAAGCCTGCTGGGATGACATCACACGATGTGGTCTACAAGGTCAGAAGAATATTGGGCATAAAGAAGGTCGGACATACCGGCACACTTGACCCAGATGCAGTGGGTGTCCTTCCCATATGTGTAGGCAGGGCTACCAAGGTATGTGACCTGATACTCAACAAGGACAAGACATATATTTGTGATATGGTCTTGGGGATAGAGACAGATACATATGATTCTTCAGGTCAGGTCTTGGAAGTCAAGGACCCTTCAGCAATTACTGAGGAAGACCTGATAAAGGCCCTTGAAAGCCAAATAGGTGTGATAGACCAGTTACCACCCAAGTATTCTGCCCTCAAGGTAAAGGGCAGGAGGATGTGTGATCTAGTAAGGGCTGGCAAGGGTGACCAGATAGACTTAGTTGCCAGAAAAATATTTATAAAGAGGATTAGTATTTTGTCTATGGACCTACCCAAGGTCAAGTTTGAAGTTGAATGTAGCAAGGGTACCTATGTCAGGAGTATATGCCATGATATAGGACAAATACTTGAAGTAGGGGCACATATGACTGGATTAATCAGGTCCAAGACGGGTATATTTGAAATAGATAAGGCAATCAGCCTGGAAGAGCTTGAGAGGCTTAGGGACGATGATAGGCTTGAGGAAAATTCTTGGTCAGTTGAGGATGTCCTTTCTGATTTACCATATATAGTTCTAAGAGACAATGCAGTCAAGTACTATTCAAACGGGGGCAAGATTGAGGAAAGAAGGTTTGATAACCACAACCTCAAGGAAGATTCTGACTTGGTCAGGGTATATTCAAAGGACGGTTTTATAGGGTCCGGTCAATTGTTTAGGCAGGACGGTGTCCTAATGGTAAAGAGCCACAAGTTTTTCTAGATATTAGAATAGGATATTTTACAAAATACAATAAAGAGATAGGTGATGTAATGATAGTTTTTAATAGTATTGAAGATATAGCCTTGGATACCAATACCTGTGTAACTATAGGCAACTTCGATGGCGTACATAGGGGACACCAGGAGCTGATATCTAGGGCAGTCAAGTATGCCAAAAGTAGGGGGCTTAAGAGTGTTGTGTTCACTTTTGCCAACCATCCGGTCAATTTTTTTAAGCCGGGTTATGTCAAGAATATAATTAACCAAGACCAGAAGAAGGCCCTAGTGGAAAAGATGGGTGTGGATATATATGTAAATATTCCATTTGATACCAGTATGACCCAGATATCTGCCAGAGACTATGCAAAAAAAATATTGGTTGAAAAGTTACATATAAAAAAAATTATAGTAGGTCATGATTTTTCCTTTGCCAGAAAAAAGGAAGGCACTCCAGAAAAGTTGATCCAGTTTGGTAAGGACTATAACTTTGAGGTTGAAATAGTGACACCAGTCCTATTGGATGGCAAGAGGGTTAGCTCTACGGATATAAGGGCCTTGATTTCCAATGGTGATGTGGCGGCAGCGAGAAAGTTGCTTGGCCAGTACTATTCTATAGAAGGTACTGTAGTAGAGGGTAGGCAGATAGGTAGGACCATAGGTTTTCCTACAGCCAATATAGACTATGATAGGTCTATGATAATTCCCAAAAAGGGTATATATGCGACACTAGCAACGGTGGACGGCGATATTTATTGCGGAGCTACAAATATAGGTACAAATCCAACTGTTCAAGGGAAAAAGATCACTATAGAGACATATATTCTTGACTTTGATCAGATGATATACGGCAAGGAACTGAAAGTCGAATTTGTCGAGTTCATGCGTGATGAGGTAAAATTTGACAGCAAGGAAGCTTTAATGGACCAGCTAAAGAAGGATGTGGCCTATGTTAGAGAAAACTACGTATCATGGCTCAAATCTAGTATAGATAAGGTAAAATAAGTCTTGTATTTAAAATATTGATATGTTATAATGATAGAGGTTTAACCATGGCTCGGCAAATGAGGCTCCACTCCTTGCTTAGCTAGTGGCGATTTTTAAATTTTTAGGAGGAAATAAATGAACAAGGAACAGATAATCAAGGATTTTGGTAGAAAAGAAGGAGATACAGGTTCTCCAGAAGTACAGATAGCTTTACTAACAGCTAGAATTAATGAACTTAATGAACACTTAAAGGTTCATAAGAAGGACCACCACTCAAGAAGAGGTCTATTAAAGATGGTTGGTAGAAGAAGAAATCTACTAGCTTACCTAAAGAAGAACGATCTTGAAGGATACAGAGCTCTTATAGCTAGACTTGGTCTTAGAAAATAATTTAAAAAGATTATCAAGATATCTTAAAAATGGTCTGACTATTGAGGTCAGGCCATTTTGCTTTGTACTCAACCACTGTAATGACAAACATAATAGTATACTTATAGGTCAATATGATGTATAATAGATATATTAGAGAATAATGAACGTGGGAGGTATTACCTTGGATATAAAATTAATATGTGATAGTCTTTGTGATATTCCAGATGAGATAATGGCAAAGGACTATCTTGAAATGGTACCCCTTACATTGATAATGGATGGTAAGGAATACAAGGATGGAGTTGACATAACTAAGGAAGAGTTTTACAAGATGGCAATGGAGTCAAAGGAAATACCAAAGACTTCTCAGGCCACGTATGTTCAATTTAAGGATGCCTTTGATAGGGCCCTAGCTGAAGGTAAGAAAGTAATATGTATAAATGGGGCGTCAACAAAGAGTGGGACTTACCAGTCTGCTGTCCTTGCTAAGAACGATACTGATGGTGAAGTACATATTTTTGATACTGAAAACCTATCTCTAGGAGCTGGCCAGTCTGTAATAAGGGCTTGCGATATGATTGAAGAAGGTCTATCAGTAGAGGAGATACTAAAGAATCTTGAAGATGTAAGAGATAGTGCTGTTGTTTACTTTGCACCAGCCAACCTTGACTACCTTAAGAAGAGTGGTAGGGTTACAATGGCTGCAGCTGTAATTGGAAATATGTTGAGTATTAGACCTATTTTTAAGATGGAAAAGGGTGAAATAAGTATAGATGGAAAAGTAAGAGGCAGCAAGAAGATGATTGCCTATCTGATTGATAAGGTAATAGAAAGAAACAAGGACCTGTCAAAGATAACCCTTACTGTTGGCCATGGTTGCAATATGGAAGACTTTGTGAAGCTAGCTACCGAGGTAGAAAACAAGCTAAAGGACAAGGTTAAAAAAGTATTGATATCCAAGGGTGGAGTTTGTGTTTGTTCACATACTGGCCCAGATATAATAGCTGTAAGTTTTTCTAGGTAGTTATTGGTTTTTGATAAATAATAAGATTTTAATTGATGGTTAATCAAGAAATACAAAGGAAGTTTAAGGAGGAAACTATGTTCGAACATAGAATTTTTGAAACAGAATTAGCTGGTAGAAAGCTATCTGTTGAAGTAGGCAAAATATGTGAAATGACAAATGGTAACTGTATCATGAGATATGGTGATACTATGTTGATGGTAAATGCTACAAAGTCAGCAGAACCAAGAGATGGTATAGACTTTTTCCCACTAAGTGTAGATTTTGAAGAAAAGCTATACTCTGTAGGTAAGATACCTGGAGGATTTTTGAAGAGAGAGGGTAAGGCATCTGAAAAGGCTGTTCTAACATCAAGACTGATAGATAGACCTATTAGACCTCTTTTCCCAGAAGGATTCAGGAATGATGTGCAGGTTGTTGCTACAGTATTGTCTGTAGACCAGGACTGTACACCTGATATAGTAGCTATGATAGGTTCATCAATAGCCCTATCAATATCTGATATACCTTTTAACGGTCCAACAGGTTCTGTATTGATTGGTCTAGTTGATGGTGAGTTCGTTGTCAACCCAACACAAGAGCAAAGAGAGGTATCTACTCTTCACCTAGTAGTATCTGGTACTAAGGATGCAATCATGATGGTTGAAGCTGGTGCTGAAGAAATAGATGATGAAATAGTTCTAAATGCAATACTTTTTGCCCACGAAGAAATTAAGAAGATAGTTGCCTTTATAGAAGAAATAGTTGCAGCAGTAGGTAAGGAAAAGTGTGAAATAAAGCTACATTTACCTGATGAAGACCTAAGATCAAAGGTTGATGCATTTGCTAGGGAAAAGATGAGAGCTGCTGTTAAGACAGTAGAAAAGATGGAAAGAACTGAAAAGATGGATGCTGTAAGTGCTGAAACTCTTGAGTACTTTGAAAAAGAACTAGAAGAATTTGAAGAAGTAGCTGGAGATATAGAAGAAGTACTACACGACATTATCAAGGACGAAGTAAGAAGTCTAATAGTTGACGAAAATGTTAGACCTGACAATAGAGCCCTAGATGAAATAAGACCAATATGGTGTGAAACTGGCCTAATACCAAGAACTCATGGTTCTGCAATATTTACAAGAGGTCAGACTCAGGTTCTTAATGTTACTACACTAGGAGCATTAGGAGATGGTCAGAAGTTAGATGGATTAGATGAAGAAGACAACAAGAGATATATGCACCACTACAACTTCCCAGCTTATTCAGTTGGTGAGACTAGACCTTCAAGGGGTCCAGGTAGAAGAGAAATAGGTCACGGTGCCCTAGCTGAGAGAGCCCTTGTGCCAGTTATCCCTTCACAGGATGACTTCCCATATGCTATTAGACTAGTGTCTGAAGTACTTAGCTCAAATGGTTCAACATCACAGGCATCTGTTTGTGCATCTACACTTTCTCTACTAGATGCTGGTGTACCTATCAAGGACATGGTAGCTGGTATTGCCATGGGTCTAATCAAGCACCATGACAAGGTAGCTGTCTTATCAGATATCCAGGGTATGGAAGACCACCTAGGAGATATGGACTTTAAGGTAGCTGGTACTGAACATGGTGTAACAGCTATACAGATGGATATAAAGATTGCAGGTATAGATGAACAGGTTCTTAGACAGGCTCTTAAGCAGGCTAAGGCAGGTAGAATGCATATACTTGGCGAAATGAAGAAGGTTATAACTGAACCTAAGCCAGAACTTTCTCCATACGCTCCAAAGATTGTGAAGATGCAGATAAATCCAGACAAGATCAGAGACGTAATAGGACCTGGTGGAAAGATGATCAACAAGATTATAGATGAAACTGGTATCAAGATCGACATAGAGCAGACTGGTGAGGTATTCGTAGTAGGCGTTGAACAGGAAATGATCAACAAGGCAATCTCTATGATAGAAGACATAGTAGCAGAAGCAGAACCAGGCAAGATATACAAGGGAACAGTAACTAGAATAGAAAGTTTCGGTGCCTTTATTGAGATCCTACCAGGCAAGCAGGGACTACTTCACATATCTCAGATATCAAACAAGAGAGTTGAAAAGGTAGAAGACGTATTGTCAATAGGTGACGTTGTAGACGTACTTGTTACAGAAATCGACAACAAGGATAGGATTAACCTATCTATAAAGGCTATAAAGAAGTAGGACCTAGCTACTTTTAGATAGCAAAATATGATGAATATATATCCGGGTAAATAGATGACTTTATTTACTCGGATTTTTTGAATATAATACTATATTTGGAGGCATTTATATGAAATTAGATAAAAATAGGGTAAAAAATACCCTGATGTTTGAGGTCGGTGTTATAGGAATTGATGCCTGGATTAAGGACAACCAAGGAGGTCTAATGGACTATTTTTCCGGTTCAATAACTAAGGCTGTGATATATTATGTGATCTTGTTTATTATAGTTGCAGTCCTATATAACCTAGGACTTGAAAAAATGAGGAAGTACAACAAACACTAAGTTAAAATATTGACTACTATTGTCATATGTGATATGATGATAATGTACATATAATGCCTTAGGTCTTAAGGATTTGGTACATATGAAGGGTAAAAGCCTTATTTGTTAAGGATATCCGAGGGGCATATTCGTCAGGGTATGTTCCTTTTTTTGTAAAGTTACTAAAATATAAAGTGGAATCAAAAAGGAGATATTATGTGTGGAATAGTAGGTTATTTCGATAACACGAGTAATAAAGATATTGTAATTAAAAAGATGATGGACAGGATCATACACAGGGGTCCTGATATGGGAGACCTATATACTGATGATAGCTGTGGTCTTGGATTTAGGAGGCTTAGTATTATTGACCTATCTGAGGCAGGTAGCCAGCCTATGTACAGTGCAGATGGAACAAAGGTCTTGGTATTTAACGGTGAGATATACAATTATATGGATATCAAAAAGGACCTATTAGATAAGGGATATGTATTTAAGTCTGACACAGACTCTGAGGTATTGATACATGGTTATACAGAATATGGAACTGACATTGTAAACAAGCTTAGGGGTATGTATGCCTTCTGTATATGGGATAAGGTAGAGAAAAAGGCGTTTGGTGCAAGGGACATATTCGGCATCAAGCCATACTACTACTACCAGTATGAAGTGAATGGACAAAAATCTATGATGATAGGATCAGAAATCAAGTCATTCTTAGAGCATCCAGAATTTAAAAAGGAAGTCAATGAAAAGGCCCTAAAGCCATATCTTACATTCCAGTATTCTTCTCAGCCTGATGAGACATTCTTCAAGGGTGTAAAAAGGTTGAGACCTGGTCACTATTTCACTTACCAGAATGGTGAAATGAAGATTGAAAAATACTGGGAAGTGAATTTCAATGATGAGAAAAATACAATAGAAGAAAATATAAAGAGAATCCAAGATGTAGTAGATGATTCTGTAAGATTACACAAGCATGCAGATGTTGAGTTTGGATCATTCTTGTCTGGTGGTATAGACTCATCATATATAACATCTTGCTTGATGCCTGACAAGACATTTTCAATAGGTTTTGAGCAGGAGAAGTTTGACGAATCAACTCTAGCTGCTGACCTATCAAAAATACTAGGTATAGAAAATGTAAGAAGGACTATAACAGGAGATGACTGTCTAGGTAAGCTTTCAGAGATTCAGTACCATATGGATGAACCTCAGTCAAATCCATCAACACTACCACTTTACTTCCTATCAAAGCTTGTAAGAGACAATGGAGTAACAGTTGTCCTATCAGGTGAAGGGGCAGATGAAATATTTGGTGGTTATGAGTGGTATGATATAGATGCAGGTCAGAGAAAGCTAAGACAGTTGCCAGGATTTATCCTAAAGCCAGCTGCTGCTATTGCCAAGCACCTACCAGAGTTCCACGGTAAGACAACATTGCTTAGGGCTGGTAGACCAGTTGAGGAGACATTTATAGGTGAAGCCTTGATATTTGAAGAAGACGAAGCTATGGACATAGTAACAGATAGGTTCAAGAATTCTAGAAGTGTAAGAGATATAACTAAGGAAGTATACGATCTTGTAAAGGGCAAGGATGATGTCACTAAAAAGCAGATGCTTGATATCAAGTTATTTATGGAGGGAGATATACTTCAAAAGGCAGACAAGATGAGTATGGCCCACTCTCTAGAGCTAAGAGTACCTTTCCTAGACAAGGAGGTTATGAAGGTTGGAGAAAAGATAGGATCTGACCAGAAGATAACGAATGGAACTACTAAGTATGTCCTAAGAAGGGCAGCCCAGGAGAAACTACCAGAAGAGTGGTTTAAGAGAAAGAAGAAGGGATTCCCAGTTCCTATTAGGATATGGTTCACAGAAGAAAAGCACTACAATTTTGTGAAGGAATACTTTACAGCTGACTATGTAGACCAGTTCTTTGACAAGGAAAAGATAAATAAGCTTTTAGATGATCACTACAATGGCACTATCAATAATGCTAGAAAGATATACACAATTCTTGTATTCCTTGTATGGTACAAGAGATACTTTATAGACGAAGTAGCTGTAAATTAATAAGATAGGCTTAGAGGAGTTGTAAAATGAAGAAAAAGTTAATAATGATTTTGGCGGCTCCTCTTGTTATACTAGGACTATACTTTGGACTGGTATACGGATATATCAACCCCATGGTGAAGGGGCTAGACATCCATATAAACGGAGGAACCTTTATCACTAATATAAATAAGTATGTAATCAAGGTTGGAGATAGGGTAAATATATCCATGGGTGACTATATAGTAGTCCCAAACTTTTCTAAAAAGCCAAAGTTGATGGTCGCAGTTCTCGACCAAAATAATATCCTAAAGGTAGAAGGTAACCAGCTGACTGCTCTTAAAAAGGGGTATTCATCAATAGGGATTCTAAACAAGAATAGGGTGCTTAGAAAAGTTGCAATAATGGTTGTTGACCCCAAGATATCCAATATGGAAATCGCCCTTGAAAGCCCACTAGAATACTATGGTGACTCTACTAGGGTAAACTCAAAGGTCGATATTGAAAAGTATAAGAAGCTTGAAAAGGGCTATAAATTAACCTACTCATCAACGCAACCTAATATTTTGAAAATAGATGGTGACCAGATATCTGCTGTTGGCGTAGGTGAAACTAGGCTAATAGCTAGATATGGTAGGCAGGAAATCCAATCCAATATCAAGATATTGCCTAGGGTTGACGAATTAGAACTACCTAAGTCAATAAGTATTGAGGAAGGCCAGACAGGTCACGCTAGTGCTAATATAAAGGTTAGTCCACAAGGGTCTAGGTCAGTAATAAACTATAGGGTAGACAAAAACTCAGATGACGAAAGATGGGATAGTAACCTTGTAACACAGTATGGTGACAGCGGTCTTGAAAAACAATATGGAATAGTCGTCGATAAAAATGGTAATATACAAGCCAATAGACCCGGTATTTACAAGCTAAAGGTAAGGTCAGGAAGAAAATCGGACTCTACATTTGTCCATGTAACAGAGAAAAAATTTGAGAACTTAGATGTTCAAAATTTAAATTACAGTTCTAAGATAGACAAGGACAAGTTAAAGCTAGAGCTTGGTTGGGACCACAACAAGAGGATCAAGTCCTATAGGATGTATATAAAAAAGGGTGACGGTGACTTTGAGTTACAGGATATTATCAAGACAGACTCTTTTAAGGCAATTCCTAAAAATAGAATATCTATCAACAAGTACCTTGACCTAGGTGAAGACAAGTCATACAAGTATGAGTTGTATTTGGTAGGTATTTCAGGTGATAATATGACAAGAAAGTCAAATACTCTTGTAATTGACTCAAGTAATAGGTCTGGTTTTCAAGAAAAGGCTCCTGAAAAATGTGATTATAAGATAAATCGCGAGGACAGGTCAATAGAGTTCAAATGGGCAAAGATGAATGGAGCAGTTAACTATAGGATATATAGTGTAGACAAACAATCCAAAGAAAAATTCTATAGGTTAGAAGCCAAGAACATAGTCAATGACCATACAACTATAGAGGCCAATGATGACAATATGAATAGGGACTATTATCTGGTCGGAGTAAATGAGGTTGGAGAAGTATCTATGTCAAGTAAAGCTATAAATATAAAACATAATTTTAATATTGACAAATAGTCATCAAATTGGTATACTCAACATATTGAGTTAAAATTATATATGACTGTGAAGAGAAGAGTAGCAAGGAGTTCCTTATCTAGCGAGCTGGTGGTGGTGTAAGTCCAGTATAATACTTTTTGTGAAGAACATCTCTGAGTCCCTGACCAAAAGTTAGCGAGTAGGCTCAGGCGGATAGGTTCCGATATAGACCTACTAAGTGACTAGCATAGCTAGTAATTAGGGTGGTACCGCGATTATACACACATCGTCCCTTTGAGGGATGGTGTGTTTTTTATTTGACTGATTTCAAGTGTATTTGAGTCAGAACAAATAGGGATTACAAATTAATCTTGATAAATGGAATTATGAAAACAATTAATGAGGAGGCACTTATGCAGAAAGATTTTTTGGAAGTAAAGTCACTTTATAGAAAGAGTGAAGAATATGTAGGTAAGAAGGTATGTGTAGCAGGATGGATTAGGACTGCTAGAATATCTAAGAGTTTTGGATTTATTGAATTAAACGATGGATCATTCTTCAAAAATATACAGATAGTAGTTGATGAAAACAAGCTAGATAACTTTAAGGAAATATCTAAGCTAGCTATATCTTCAGCCATCTTAGTTGAAGGTGAACTTGTCAAGGTTGACAATGCCAAGAACCCTATAGAAATTCATGCTACTAAGCTTATTGTTGAGGGAGACTCAGATTCTTCATACCCACTACAGAAGAAAAAGCATACATTTGAGTACCTTAGAACAATAGCCCACCTAAGACCTAGGTCTAATACATTCTCAGCAGTATTTAGGGTTAGATCAGTAGTTGCATTTGCCCTGCACAAGTTCTTCAATGAAAGAAACTTTGTATATGCTCATACACCACTTATAACTGGTTCTGACACAGAGGGTGCTGGAGAAATGTTCCAGGTTACAACACTAGACATGGCAAACCCACCACTTACAGAAGATGGTAAGATAGATTACAGCCAGGACTTCTTCGGCAAGCCAACCAACCTAACAGTATCTGGTCAGCTAAATGGAGAAATAATGGCATTGGCATTTAGAAATATATACACATTTGGACCAACTTTCAGGGCTGAAAACTCATACACAGGCCGTCACGCATCTGAATTCTGGATGGTAGAACCTGAAATAGTATTTGCAGACCTAGAAGACCTTATGGAACTTGCAGAGGACATGATCAAGTTCGTAATCAACTATGTTCTTGAAAACTGCCCAGAAGAAATGGCATTCTTCAATAGCTTTATAGACAAGGGATTGTTTGAAAGACTAGACAAGATAGTATCTTCAGACTTTGTAAGAATAACTTACACAGAAGCAGTTGATATACTACTAAAATCAGGCCACAAGTTCGAATACCCAGTTGAATGGGGTTGTGACCTACAGACAGAACATGAGAGATATATCACAGAGGAAGTATACAATGCTCCAGTGTTCGTAACAGACTATCCTAAGGACATTAAGGCGTTCTATATGAGAATGAACGATGATGGCAAGACTGTAAGAGCCATGGACCTACTTGTTCCAGGTGTAGGAGAAATCATAGGCGGATCACAGAGAGAAGAAAGATATGACGTACTCATGGATAAGATAAGAGAAATGGGACTAAATGAGGAAGAGTACTGGTGGTATCTAGAACTTAGAAAGTTCGGTACAGCTACACATTCAGGCTTTGGTCTAGGATTTGAGAGAATAATCATGTACCTAACAGGTATGTCAAATATAAGAGACGTAATACCGTTCCCAAGAACTCCAAAGAACGCAGAATTCTAAATATGACAATAATGTAAACAAATAAGGGGGTTGCTAGTAGCTTTTAAGCCAAAAGTAACCCTTTCTTTGTATAATATACTAGGATATTATTGTATAATAGTATATATGTTAGGGGGGACGTGGTTTGAAAGAATTTAAGGATTCAAAAATAAGAGCAAAGAAAAAATCAAGCAAGTCTAACAAGGATATTTTTGACAGTTTGAGTATAACAAGAGAGCTAGAGAAATCACTTACGATACATGAAGAATTAGAAAAAGAAAAAATTAGGGTTAGAAACATCCAAAAAAGAAAGCTACAAAAAAACATCTTAAAGGGGGTATTTATCGCCTTTATTATAGTGTGGGTCAGCTATCTATTTTGGTTGCAAAAGACCTTTAAGGTAAATGATAGGGCTATGCAGGCCATGATTCAAACACCGGGAATAAGCGTTGTAAAGCAGAACAATGGAAGTATTGACTTTGTTCCGCAAAATGCTGTAAAAGACACAGGAATAGTTATATATCCTAGTGAAAAAGTGGAGCCTGTATCCTATGCTAATATGGCTAGATTGTTGGCTCAAAAGGGCTATAAAGTAAGCATACTAAAGCTTAGACTCAACCAACCAGACCTGTCTTTTGGAAAGGGTAAGGACCTTATGGAGTCCAAGCCAGATATTAAGAAATGGTTTATACTAGCACACGCAAGTGGGGCCAGTATAGCCTACAAGGATGCCTTAAAAAATAAGAATATTAAAGGCTTTGTGTTTATGGGTGCAGTACCTGAGGGTGACGACTTGAACCTAGTAAATATGCCGGTATTGTCTATATGGGGTACAAATGACGGACTTCTTGATTTTACTAGAATTAAGGAAGCCAAGAAAAACCTACCGAGCAAGTCTAAATACTATGCTATAGAGGGTGGAAATAGCACAAATTTTGCCGATATAGAGTTGGTATCAGGAGATGAAGAAGCTATTATTAGTCCTGAAAAACAGCAAGCTAGGTCTGTCAACAAGATAGCAGAATTTATTGATCTAAACAAAAACTAAGTAGAGGAGGTGTAGTTTTGCCAGATAACAAACATTATGAAAAGGCTAAAACATATTGGAATAATCTGTTAAGGGACTATACTAGTATGGCTAGGTTCCCTAATGACTATTTCAAGGATGATACGGGCAAATTTAGTATGATACAAAAAGAGATAAAGAAGGCTACTTATTCGAGCCTTTTGAGTTTTTGTGATTCTAATAAGCTGAGTCTAGACTCTGTTTTAGATACTGTATTTGCCATAGTTCTTCAAAGATTTTCATGTGAAGATGACATCGTGTTTGCCAAAAATAAGATACACCTTCCTATAAGAGTCAATCCATCTAGTAGGGACATGAGGTTTACAGACCTTGCAAGAGATATTATGAGACAGACAAGTGATTCCATGGAATACTACTACTATATGATATCTTCAGAAGGCCACCTAAATAGTTTAAATGATAAATTGATAAATACTGCCTTTTATTTTGATGTGTTTGCAGATAGGTGTTCAAGCACGATAAAAGAGAAAGACCTTGATTTATATATGAAGGTCAGTCTTACAAAGGGAATGTCTATAAAGCTTATGTACAAGCCATCTTATTATGACAAGGTGACTGCTAGGAGTATAATATACCTATTTAAGCACATTATAAATCAAATAATAGCCAAGCCAAAAATTAGGTTGAGGGACATAAAGAATATAAAGGATGTCCACAAGGATATATATATAGGTTCTCAAAGGGACAATAAATTTTCATTTGATAGAAACTTAAGTTATATAGACCTATTCAGAGACCAGGTAAGGAGAACTCCTGATAAAATTGCAGTATCAGACGAGTTTTCATCTATGACTTATAAAGAAGTAGACGAGCTCACTGACAAGGTGGCAGGATATTTCAATCATATAGGTATAGGAGTTGGCTCTACGGTTGCTGTATTACAAGTAAGGACAAAGAATGTTGTACTAGCTGCTATATCCATACTAAAATCTGGAGCCATATTTTTCCCTATAGACAGGACCAATCCTGATGAAAGAGTGGGCTACCTACTTGAAGATGGCGAGGTTGACCTAGTCCTTACTTGTAGGGAGTTGGCCCCTAGGGTCAAGGAGAAACATTCCAAGTACAAGTACCTTAACCTAGACCATTGGGATAGGATTGAAAAGCAATATGAGATAAGTCAAAAATCAGGACCAAAGGATATAGCATATAGGATATCTACGTCTGGAACCACAGGAAGACCAAAGTGCATAAGTATCAGGCAGGAGAGTCTGATGAATATGTGCCACTTTGCAATAGACTATATAGGGGCTAATGAAAATGACGTCTGTGGTATATACCTTAGTTTTAGCTTTGACGCTATAGTTAAACAGATATTCCCATATCTTTTGATTGGTGCATCAGTTGATGTCTTGCCGGAAGAGTCTAGAAAAAATGAATATACAGTAGAAGACTACTGTAAGAAAAAGGGTGTTACTATACTGGCACTCCCTGCTATACTCGGCAAGTTATTCGTAAATAACTGTCCATGTGATGGCTTGAAGGTCCTACAGGTTGGTGGTGACAAATTTAAGGGATATACAAATAGGAACTACAAGATATACAACGAGTACGGACCAGCTGAATTTACAGTATTATGTAGTCAGTTCTATGTTGACAAGTACTATGAGCTAGTGCCTGTAGGTAGACCTATATACAATACAGAGGCCTATATCTTAGACAAGAATAGCAACCTATGTGCTGTAGGTATGCCCGGAGAATTATGTCTATCAGGTATCCAGATATCTGAAGGATATTCTAATAGGCCAGAGCTGAACGAAGGGTCTTTTGTATGTAACCCATTTGCCCATGATGATGATACTAGGCTGATGTATAGGACAGGAGACCTTGCAAAGATAATTGATGAATCTGGCAATATAGCTGTACTGGGTAGGATGGACTCACAGATAAAGATAAATGGTATAAGAATAGAGTTGTTTGAAATAGAAAATATGATCAATATGCTAGCTGAAGTAAAAAATGCCGTTGTTGTTGCCAAAGAAGACCAAAACGGTGACAAATACCTAGATGCATATATTGTTGCCTATGACAAATCTTTTGATGGATCAAGGGTTCTTGATTTTCTAAAACAGAACCTACCACCTCATATGATTCCTAGGCATATACTATCATTAGAGTCAATGCCCGTAACTCCAATAGGTAAGGTTGACAAGAAGGCCCTGCCACCGATTTACTAATAGCAATCAATAAGAATATATAATACAAACAATAAACTAGAGGTCGAGCATACTATTGATGCCCGACCTCTGTTTGTTGGAATTAGTTCGAGGTTATACCTCAAACATTTGCAAAAAATAGGAGCAAACCCCTACCAAGTAACTATGAATTTATGATTCTATAGGCTTAATTTATAGTCTTCTGGTGAGACTATTTTCTTTGATACCATGAATTTAAATACTGCTAGTGAAATAATTGCAGGTAGCACGAAATGCATAGCAAGTATCTCCATTGGTAAAATAGCACCAGATACATTAGGTGCCATAGACTGCCATGCCATCAGAGGACCTACCAGTCCAGCTGTGCCCATACCAGCACCTGCAGGGTTATTTGTCATTTTAAGTACTACCGATGATATGGGTCCCAATATAGCACTAGAGACTATAGGTGGTATCCATATTACAGGTTTTTTGAGTATATTAGGAACTTGTAACATTGATGTTCCAAGACCATTAGCTAAGGCGCCATTCAGACCATTCACATGGTAGGTGATAACTGCAAAGCCTATCATCTGTGAGCAACAACCTACTGCAGAAGCACCCGCTGATATTCCTGATAGACCAAGTATAATAGAAATTGCTGCTGAACTTATAGGTAGTGTCAGTAGCATGCCCATCACTACTGAGATTACAAGCCCCATAGTGAAAGGTGCAAGATTCGTCGCCATCTGTATAAAGCTACCGATTGATTTCATAGCATAAAGTAGGCGAGGTCCTAATAGGACAGCAATTAACGAACCTGTTATTATTGTTACGAGTGGCGTTACTATTATATCTATTTTAGTTTTGCCTGATACTAGTCTTCCAACTTCTGCTGCTATAACTACAGCTATAAATGCGCCAAGGGGGTCTCCAGATCCCTTGATAATTAGTTGGCCAAATGAGTTTATTATTTTTCCATTTGCAAATACGGCCCCAAAAGCACCTATAAAACCAACGACACCTGATGAAAGTGTAACTAGCTTTGGAGATTCAAGTGATGTAGCAATACCTATACCGATTACTGGCCCAGTAAGAGCCATAGCGACTGGTGATATTGATACCAAAAAGCTACCCAATGACCCCGGTATAGCCTGACCGATTTGATTTATAATCAGTCCTATGATTAGGGTTGAAAATAATCCTAAGGCCATGCCGTTCATTGCTACTATAAAGTAACGGTGAAAAAGTCTGTAGGCAAGAGAATTTTTTTTGTTTTTCATTTTAACCTCCAGTTATTGTATATAGACAATATATACATATATATCATGACAACAATATTGTACAGTATTTTATAAGTAAATTCAAGTAGTTTAGTAAAAATTGATTTTTGTATATCTATGATATATAATTTAAATATAGATGAAAGTGAGGAATATAATGGATTTTAATCAAATAAAGTATGAAAGAATAAATTATAATGAATATAAAGAGATTTATAGGGATATCCTGTCAAAAATGGATAGGGCTGAGTCATTTGATAAGTATATAGACTTGTTAAATAAAATTAATAATATGAGAAACAGGTTGGAAACTATGAAGACACTTGCCCAGATAAAGTTTAGCATAGATACAACAGATGATTTTTATTCTGCAGAAAATGACTACTGGGATGAGTTAGGTCCAATGTTTTCTGATTTAGATATGGACCTATACAAAAATATACTGGATTCTTCCTATGTTGACCAACTAGAGACCAAGTATGGAAGGCAGTATATAGACCTTATAAGATGTAGTGTTAAGTCTTTTTCTAAGGATATAATTGGACTCTTACAGGAAGAGAACAAGTTGATGTCAGAGTACACTCAATTACTTGCATCTGCTTCAATAGATTTTGAAGGTAAAAAGAGAAACCTATCTGATATGTCTATATTTATGTCTGACAATGACAGGGATATAAGAAAGTCTGCTATCAGGGCCCATACCAAGTTCTTTGAAGACAATGAAGACAAATTTGATAGTATTTATGACAGTCTAGTTAAGTTGAGGGATTCTATGGCAAAGAAGCTGGGCTACAAAAACTTTGTTGAGTTGGGTTACTACAGGATGTCTAGGACCGTTTATAATTCTGATATGGTGGCCAAGTTACGCCAAAATGTAAAGAATAAATACCTGCCTATTATTGAAGACTTAAATAAGGAACAAGCCAAAAGAATAGGCCTAGATAAAATCACCTACTATGATGAAAAGCTGGAGTTTTTGGATGGAAATGCCAAGCTTGTGGGAGATGGAGAATATATAATCGAAAAGGGTAAGGATATGTACAAGAATATGTCTGGTGAAACAGAAGAATTCTATAAGTTCTTGATAGATAATAACTTATTTGATGTTGCAGCAAGAGAAAATAAGGCCATGGGTGGATATTGTACTATACTTCCTGACTATAGGGAGCCCTTTATATTTGGGAACTTCAATGGAACGGTTGACGATATAGATGTCTTGACCCATGAGGCTGGTCATGCCTTCCAGATGTATATGTCTAGGGATATACCTGTTCCAGAGTTAGTATTTCCAACCCTGGATTCTTGTGAAATCCACTCTATGTCGATGGAGTTTTTAACATACCCATGGATGGAGATGTTCTTTGGAGATGACACAGAAAAATACAAGAAGTACCACCATGATTCAGCCATCAAGTTTCTGCCATATGGTTGCCTAGTGGACCATTTTCAGCATTTAGTATATGAAAATCCTAATATGAGTGTGGATGAGAGAAAGTCTGCTTGGAGAGAGCTTGAAAGAGACTACCTGCCAGGTAGGGACTATGAAGATTTGGACCTACTTAATAGGGGTGGTTATTGGTTTAGGCAGGGGCATATATACAAGGACCCATTTTATTATATAGACTATGTATTGGCCCAGTTGTGTGCCTTGGACTTCTATGAACTGATGAATAAAGACTATAAAAAAGCGTGGGAAAAGTACCTGAGCATTTGCAGCATAGGTGGAAAGTATTCATTCATTGATATGGTGAATATAGCAGGTATCAGCAACCCATTTAATTAGAATATTACCACTAGGAGGTGGCCTATGCCAGATAAGATTGACTACCTATTTTGTCCTAACAAACAAACCCCAAGCCTATACGAATCGGACACCTTGAAGAATACAAACAAGGACCCTTATTTCGATGTTGAAACTATTAGTAGACTTGCCCTAGAAATTAAAGAAGTTAAGAAGGATAAGTTTTGTCAGCTACCCTTTTGCCATACTCTGGAGGCTGAATCATTTGGGGCTAGGATAGAATCGGACAGCTACGGGATTAGGATTAATAGCCCTGTCCTATCAAAAGTTGAAGACTTGATAGATAATATATCAAGTCCCATGGAATCTCCTAGGATAACTAGGGTAAAGGACTCTATTTCCATCTTGAAAAATGATGACCTACAAGTCATATATGAGTTGTCAGGTCCCTTTACAATATTGAATGGGCTGCTTGATTCTACGACAGTATACAAGGGCTTGGTCAAAAAAAAGCAGGTTATGGCTATAGTCTTGGACCTCCTAAAAGATCATCTTATAAATTTTTCTAGAGACCTCATAGACTTGGGAGTCGATATAATAAGTATAAGTGACTCACCGGTGGATATATCTATAGTGGGGCCTGAAAAGGTAAAATACATATATGATAATTTTACTAGGGAGTTTTTTATGGAGCTTCTTAAGATTGCTGATGGCAAGTGTTTGATATATATGTGCCCTAAAATGGCACGCTCTTTAGAAGAAGTCGGTCTTATAGACCTAAAAAGGGTAAATTCTCTTATGAATGACTATCTAAGTCTAAAGCCAGCACCGAGGTATATTGTGACAGGTGCCTGTATTTCTAGAAGAAATACTGATATAGGAACAAGAAATATGATGCAAGTAGAGAGCTTAAAATAGGATGACTGAATAATAAAATCTATGTTTTGCAATATAAGGAGATATTATGTCAGAAGAGAGAAAAAAAGAACTAATAGATAAGTTGGCTTCATATGTTGTAGATATGGAGGATGAAACCATAGCAGACCTAGCCCAGACTTACCTCGATGAAGGATATGATGCCAATGATGGTATAATGGACGGATTGGTAAGGGGTATGAATGAAGCTGGAAAACTCTATGATGAGGAAGAATACTATATAGCCGAGTTGCTCCTTTGCTCTGATGCAATGTATGAAGGTATAGGAGTATTAAAAAAAGGTCTTGAAGATGAATTAGACAGCCGAGATAGGATAAAGGCAGTTATAGGGGTAATAGAGGGTGATACCCATGATATAGGAAAAAACTTAGTTAAGATAATGCTGGAGACTGCTGGTTTTGAAATGATAGACCTAGGAAAGGATGTCAAGGTTGATAGATTTATAGATACAGTAGTTAATGAGGATGTCAAACTCGTATGTATGTCGTCTCTTATGACTACAACAATGTATCTTATGAAGGATGTTATAGACAGGTTAAAAGAGATGGGTATTAGGGACAAGGTCAAAGTCATGGTAGGCGGTGGTCCTGTAACACAGAAGTTTGCAAATGAAATAGGGGCTGATGGATATTCAGATTCTGCTACAGAGGCTGTAAAGGTCGCTTGTAGCCTCTTTGATAGGAAGTGATATAGTGGATGACAAGTTAAAAGTAAAAATAGAAACATCAGACAAACAAATACTTATTGAATCTAAAAAGGGGCAAAATCTGCTTGAAATTCTGAGGGAAAATCACATAGATATTGAAGCCCCCTGTAACGGTAACGGAACTTGTTCAAAGTGTAGGGTATATGTAAGGACAAATGAAGACCGTAATAAATCTGTACTTGCTTGTCAGACTAGGGTTGAGGAAGATATGGAGCTTATCCTTAATTGTGACTCAAGTAAAGTATTATATAGGGGCTTGGGGTCTAGCAATAACAAGGTATTGTCGGATAATCTTTCCATAGCCCTTGATATAGGTACTACAGGCATAGAGATGGTCTTGGTCGATAGCAAGTCTGGAGAAGAAATATTGAAAATTTCTGAAACGAACCCACAAAAAAACTATGGTTTAGATGTCCTGAGTCGTATTTCTTATTGTAAAGAAAATCCTAAAGGACTTAAAAACCTGAATAGGCTTATCGTGTCAAAAATAAATGAAATGGTGGGTGCATTTGGGGAGGACATTTGTTCTAGGATTAGTCTTATTGTGGTAGCAGCAAACTGTACAATGAGTCATATTCTTATGTGTGAATCTGTAGATGGTCTTGGAAGGTACCCATTTACACCTGAATTTAAGGATACTGTTTTAACAAAGGCTACTAGCTTGGGTATTGATAATTTGAAGAATGCAGACCTGGTATTGATGCCGCAGGTGTCTGCCTATGTTGGTGGAGACATTGTATCAGGACTCTATAGTATAGGATCTATAGACGTAAGAAAGAGGTATCTATTTATAGATATAGGTACAAATGGTGAAATAGCCCTAATAGACAAGGGTAATATAGTCACTTGCTCTTGTGCAGCAGGTCCAGCCCTGGAAGGCATGAATATATCCAACGGCATGAGGGCAGAGGATGGAGCTATTGAAGATGTAGTAGTAGATAAGAAAAACAAGTCTGATTCCAATATAGAGATTAAGTCCATAGGATCCCAAGAGATAAGGGGAATATGCGGAAGTGGAATTTTGGCCCTTGTAAGGGAGTTAGTGAGAAATGGCTATGTAAACAAGAGGGGGAAGTTGGCTAAAAAAGAAGAACTAGAAGAAGATGACCCGCTTATAGACCATTTTGAAAGTGTTGGTTCTGAAAAGAGGTTTTACCTAGATAAGGACAAGGACATCTATATCAATCAAGCAGATATAAGGGCTGTACAGTTAGCCAAGGGTGCTATATATTCATCGCTTATGATGATACTGAAAAGACAGGGTTTAGGTGTCGAGGACATTGATCAGCTATTGATAGCAGGTCAGTTTGGCTACCACCTACCTAAGGAATCTCTAGTTGGACTGGGTATAATAGACAAGGAATATGAAGATAAAATAACCTATTTAGGCAATTCATCAAAAAACGGGGCTCTTAAGTTTATTAGGGTCTACTATGATAAAAATAAGGATACTGGTAAGGCTTCTACTAAATATAGAAAAAATATTCTAGATAAGGCTTCGAGTGATAAGTTAATAGACATGATAGATGAATTAGATAGACTTGCTTCTTCTATAGATTATTTTGAACTTGCCAACGAAGAGCGTTTTGATAGGGCTTTTGCCAAGGCGATGACTTTTTAGGAGGAAAATATGGACTTAATTATAAACAAAAAAGACAAGATGACACCCATAGAGAGGTCGTATGCAATATCAAATGGTCTAGAATATGATAGGTTGCCTATGGATCCATTTTTGGGTGAGATAAAGGCTAGGTATATAGGTAAAAATACAAGAGAGTACTGGTTAAATGAGGACAACTTAGTAAACGCAGATATAGCCGCCTTCAACAAGTTTGGCTATGACGGTATGGGTGTAGGACCCAATGCCTATGGAATAGCAGAGGCAATAGGTATTGAGGCCAATTATCCTGAAAATGGACTGATAACAGTTAAAAAACTAGCTATAGACAACTTAGATGATGTCAATAATATGGATATAATAAAGCTTAGTTCAGGTAACCTTATGACCTACTATAATGCTACGAGCAGGCTAAGGGAAATAGGTGATGGCATATGCCCTGTTGGAGCATCCCTGTCAGGCCCTCTTACCCTGGCTGGATTTTGCTATGGAACTGACAGGCTCTTAAAGGCCATGATCAAGTATCCTGACAAGGTAGATAGGCTATTAGAATATATTGTAGAGTGCGTAAAGCTTGTAATAGACGAGTTTTCTAAGATTGGAATATCATTTTCTATGGCAGACCCTATAGCATCGACTACTATGATTAGTCCTAAGATGTATAAGAGGTTTGTCTATGGTCCAACCCAAGAAATATGCAACTATTTGATGAAGGTCAACAATTCTAAGCCATCCTACCATGTATGTGGCAACACAAAGAAGATATGGACATATATAAAGGATATTAACTTTTCCATGTTTAGTATAGACAATGAAATGAACATACATGAGGCTTGTGAGTATTTTTCAGACTACCTACCTATAGCAGGTAATGTCGACCCGGTAAAGATAATATCAAAGGGTGACAAGAAAATGATTGAAGACGCTGTTATAGACTCAATAATGGCCGGAAAAAAATGTAAAAAAGGATTTATACTTACTCCAGGATGTAATTTACCACTTTATACAAGTGACGAAAATATTGAAATATTTATGGATGCTGGTAGGAAGTACTCTAAATTGATTTTGCAAGACTAAAAATCACAACAAAAAATCACAACAAAAAAATCACAACAAAAAATCACAAAAAAAGACAGGTTGTCTCGACCAAGCATAAGTTTACTTGGGGAGATATTTCCTGTCTTTTATATTATACCAAATCCTTATGATCATTTATAAAGTCCTTTATAACCTGTGTAAGCACCTCGTTTTTCTTTTGCCCTATATTGGAGCAAAGAGCGTCAAAGTCCTCCCATATCTCCTTGTCTATATTGATGCTGACCCTTTTACTTTCCTTTACTATATCATTTTCTAGGTCTATTTTTGTAGACTTGTCTGATAGCTTGATTTTCTTTAGGGGGGCAAGGTCCTTGACTAGTAGGTACCAGTCGTATATTTCACATAACTTGTCCATGTCATCTTGGCTAAGAGAAACCCTTTTAGGACTTGATTTTCTAGTAACAGCAGCTGAACCAGTTTTTGAATTCTTTTTATTTGCTGCTGGATTTTTAGTGGTTGTTTTTCTAGTCTTTGTATTTTTAGCACTTGATTTTGCTGAACTCGTTTTTACTTCTTTATTATCGGATTTTTGTTTTTTGCTCTTTGAATCAGTCTTATTTAATAGGTCTTCAAACCCAACTTGTTTAATCGTCATAGTCAAACCCCTTTCAGTCATAATTATATATCATATCGACCTATATTTCTAGTTATTTACTTGAAAATGTTAGATATAAAGGGATTCTAAAGGTAAATAGGCTAGAATTATATAATAGTGGATATTGATAATATATTTTAATTTAGTGTTTTGTTGACTAGATATTCACTATTTTTTATGATATATTATAATATATGGTGAAAGTTTGCCATATGGAAAGTGAGGTTAATATGAAAGTATTAATAGTTGAAGATAATAAAACTCTTCAAGCGGATATGAAAAAAGAATTATCGAAGCATTTTGAAATAGAAACATGTATAGATGGAGAAGAAGGTCTTTACCTGATTGAACAGGGAATATATGACCTAGTAATCCTGGATTTGATGTTACCTAATATGGATGGTATGACTATATTAAAGGAGGCTAGAAAGTATGGTATAGATACACCAATACTGATACTTACTGCCAAAGAAGCCTTAGATGACAAGATGGAAGCCTTTACTCTTGGTGCCAATGACTACCTTACAAAACCATTTTATATGGATGAGTTGGTTGCTAGGACATTTGCCATCCTTAGGACAAATGGTAGGATAAAGGACAACAAATACCTTGAATTTAAGGACCTAAAGATAGATTCTGAGAAGAAGGCTGTATTTATCCATGACGAAGAAATAGAGCTACAGAACAAGCAGTTTAAGCTACTTGAATACTTTGTTCTAAATAAGGGGTCAATCTTATTAAAGGAGCAGATCTATGATAGGATTTGGGGAATAGATTCTGATGCTACAATAGAAATAGTCGAAGTATATGTAAGTAATCTTAGAAAAAAACTATCAAAATTTGACTATGACAAGTATATTAAGACAAAGAGAAAGGTCGGATACATACTAGATGATAAATAATAATGCCTTTATAAAGACAAGGAAAAATCTTATATTTACAATTATGTTTGTAGTTGAGATTTTTATGATTTTTGTCAGCATATTTATTTTCAATTACTTTAAGGTATCCATACTGTCAAACATAGATACTTCTCTTCAAGAAGAGTATAAGTTTGTCAGCAACGCTTTTGACAAGGATTCTATATTAAATCCTATTATATTACAAGACCCAAGGGATATAGTATATATATATGAGGGTGATGAAATCAGGTACTATACCCAGAATAGGTATTTCAGCCAGATGCCTAGTATAAGGCCGAATATAGAAGACGAGTACATTAACGAGATATACGGCGGTTATAAATTTAGGACTTTTTATATTAAAAGTGGCAAGTACCAGTTTAGGATTATGAGGAACATAGACTCTGAAATGCAGGGACTAAGCCACCTTATAACCCTATTGATTCTATCAGACTCTATATCATTGCTCTTGTCCTATATAATAGCCAAGCTCTTGTCTAAGAAGGCACTCAAACCTATTGAGACATCTTGGAACAACCAGGTCAAGTTTATACAGGATGCCTCTCATGAACTGAGGACGCCGGTTGCTATAATACAGTCAAAACTTGAGTCTCTCCTAAAATCACCAGAGAGTACTATCGAAGAAGAGGCAGAGACTGTTGCTGTTGCCATGAGAGAGACTAGGCAGCTCAAAAAAATGATATCTGAACTATTGTCACTTACAAAAGAGGAATCAATAGTAAAGATAAATACAGAGTCTGTGAGTATAATTGATTTATTTAATGAGTTGAGTGGATCCTATAATGAAATAGCTGAATACCAGGGCAAGCACTTCAAGTATGATGTTAGCTCTATCAAAAATCCAATCTTGTATACAGATAAAAATAAACTATCTCAGCTCTTGAGAATATTGATAGACAATGCCTTTAAGTATACAAATACAGATGATTCTATAGAGTTAATCGCAAGTCCTAAGGGAAGGGACAGGCTTGTAATTGAAGTAAAAGATACGGGAATTGGCATAAGCGCCAAGGACCAAAAAAGAGTCTTTGAAAGATTCTTTAGGAGTGATGCAGTTAGGGCAGAGAACATAGAAGGCTCTGGAATTGGTCTTTCAATAGCAAAACTGATAACCAATACCCTATGTGGTAGCATTAGAGTCAAGTCAAAATTAAAAGAAGGTACTAGCTTTATCATTGAATTGCCAAGGGGTAGAGAACTCAAGGGCAAAAGAAAATAAGTATATGTTTTAAATCTATAGTTTTTGGTATTAATATAGTATAAGTTAAAGATGATATCAAAATGATAGATGGATTTAATGTAAAATAAAATCTAAAATAATCGGGAGGAATTTAAAATGGCAAAAGTAATTAATGGAAGTGAATTTGTACAGAATGTAAAGGAAGCTAAGGGATTAGCAGTTGTAGACTTTTTCGCAACATGGTGTGGTCCTTGTAATATGCTAGGTCCTGTATTTGCAGATGTAGCAGAAGCTAACAAGGATGCTGCCTACTTTGCAAAGGTTGATATAGACCAGGCTATGGAAGTAGCTCAGGAATATGGAGTAAACACTGTTCCTACAGTAATATTCTTCAAGGATGGCGTAGAAGTATCTAGAGAAATCGGATTTATGCCAAAGGAAAAGATCGAAGCTAACTTAAATGCAATGAAGTAGTATAAGTTTTCAATAGCACCACTTGGGGGTTGATCCTTTTATTAGGACAGTCACCTGAGGGGTGCTTTTTTTACTATATTGTTTACTTTTTTTATACTATAGCTTAAAATATAGATGTGGCAGGGAACAAAAATCCCTATCAGTATGAGGAGGTAACTATGGATTACATGAAATTGTATAAGGAATGGATAGAAGCTTCATATATAGATGATGAAACTAAGGATGAGCTAAGGGCCATTGAGTCCAATGAAAAAGAGATAGAGGATAGGTTTTATAGAGATTTAGAGTTTGGAACAGCAGGCTTAAGAGGTATATTAGGGGCTGGTACAAACAGGATGAACTTATATACAGTGAGAAAGACTACATATGGTCTTGTTAAGTACCTCATGGATAATTTTGAAGATGCAGCAGATAGGGGTATTGTTATAGCCCATGACAACAGAAAAATGTCTAGGGAATTTTGTATGGAGTCTGTAAGAGTCATATCAGGTATGGGCATGAAGGTTTATTATTTTGATGATCTTAGGACAACGCCTATGCTATCTTATTCTGTTAGGAGACTCAACTGTATAGGTGGTATAGTGATCACAGCAAGTCACAATCCTTCAAACTACAATGGTTACAAGGTATATGGAGACAATGGAGCACAGATAATGCCTGATGTTGCCAAGAAAGTGCTGGAGACAATAGACAGGGATTCTAGCTTGGATGTACTCCCACTTTTAGATGAAAAAGCTAATAAGGACAAGGCTGTCATGCTGGATTCAAGCCTGGATGATGAATTTATTGAGGCTGTAGAAAGAAACAGCATAAGAAAGGATATAATTAAAAAGTACGCCAAGGATTTTAAGGTTGTGTATACACCTCTTTGTGGTACTGGCAGGGTTCCAGTTATTAGAGTTCTTAGAGACTGTGGTTTTGAAAATATAATAGTAGTTCCTGAAGAGGAAATGCCAGACAAGAATTTTGCTGGTATAGACAAGCCTAACCCAGAAGAGAAGGAAGCTCTAGAACGTGGTATAGCCCTTATGGTAAGGGAAGAGGCAGATATACTTATAGCAAACGACCCAGACTGTGATAGGGTAGGCATAGCTGTTAGAGGTAAGAATTCAGAGCCGATACTAATAAGTGGCAACCAGATAGGTGGTCTACTTACTGACTATGTACTAAAGGGCTTAAAGGAAACTAATAGACTCACAGACAAGGCCTGCATGATAAAGACTATAGTAACTTCTGAGTTTGGTGCTGATATAGCTAGGGACATGGGAGTTGAAGTCGTTGAGATACTTACTGGATTTAAGTTTTTGGGTGAAAAAATGACCCAATATGAAAAAGATGGGTCAAAGGACTTCACAATCGGCTATGAGGAGAGTTATGGATACCTAGTAGGCGACCAGTGCAGGGACAAGGATGGTGTAGTAGCTACTCTTATGATAGCTGAAATGGCACTTTATTACAGGAGCAAGGGTAAGAGTATCTATGATGCACTTATAGATTTATACCAAGAAAATGGTTATTACAGAGAAAATACCAACTCTATTTACCTAGGGGGCAAGGAAGGCTCTGCAAAGATAAAAGAGATAATGGATACTATGAGGGGTCAAAGCCTGAGCCAAATAAATGGGTCAAAGGTAGTTAGGCTAGATGACTTCAAAAAGGGAGTAGAAGGCTTCCCTATATCTGATGTATTAAAATACTATTTGGATGACGGTTCGTGGATAGCCCTTAGGCCATCTGGAACTGAACCAAAGATAAAGATATATATAGGAACACATGATAAGTCTGATTCAGTAGCAATAAGAAGATTAGAAGAATTGACACAAAGCTTCGATGAAATGATAAAATCAATATAAGAATAAACCTCTAATCAATCATCTAAAGGGATGGTAGATTAGAGGTTTTATTATAGGTATTTATACTAACACGCACTTATGAATTCTTCGTTCTTTGAGAAATATATAAGGGCGTTGACCTTGTATCCCACAGAAACAGATAGGGAGCAGAAGTATAGCCAAGTCATAAGAACTATCATGGTAGATATACTTCCATATATTTCTCCGTTGAAGAAGTTGTTGGCATATACTGAGTATAGCATAGAGAACAACAACCAAAGTAGACTAGTCACTACAGCGCCGGGCAAACAGTATTTATAAGGTATCTTTTTAGATGGTCCAAAACTGTAGATTCCTAGGAATATTACAATCATAACCAAGATAGGAACAAGATATCTCACAATAGTAAATATTATACCGAGAACCATATTGGAACCTTCAACGTTTCCAAGTAGACCTATTATAAATTCAGATATTTTAGAACCATATACCAAAAAGACTATACACAGTATAATTTCTATAAAAAATAGGGCTGCAAATATAAGACTCGTAAGTTTGGCAATAATAGGGTTCTTCTTATCTTCAAAGCCATAGTAGGCATTTTGAGCAACTAGTATAGAATTGACAGCCTTTGAAAAAGTCCACACAGCAAGTCCTGCAGATACGATTAGGAGTTTTTGGCTCTTGTGGGTCACTGCTGACTTTATAAAGTATACAACGATTGTATGGGCTTCAGCAGGTATTATATTCTTGATGGGCTCTGATGTTGTCACTACATTGACCTCTGGCACATAGGCCAAGGCACATATGACGAAAATTAGAGACGGAAATATTGACATAGTGAGGTAGAAAGACATCTCAGCCGCTCTTGAATAACTATCTCCAATATCAAATTTTTGAATTAAAGCTCTTATACAATTTAAATTTTTTTTCATAAATTCTCCATTCCTAAGACTAAAAGTCTTAAATATAATAAGGATATATATTAATTATCTACCCACATAAATAGTCCTCCAATAATTAATTTGACTATTCAATATTAATATATAAACGATTATGGTATAATATTTGTAGGAATTCGGAGGTAGACAAGTGGAAGAAAAACATGAAAATAACTTAATAGCATCTAGACATGCTGATTTCCTACCTAAATCATATGTATCGTTTGATCTAGAGGCAACAGGAAATTCAAAGTTTAACTATATGATAGAGATAAGTGCCTTTAAAGTCATAGATTTTGAGGTGGTTGATGAATATTCGTCACTGATTAGGCCACCTCGATCTAGGAAGGTAACTAAATCCAGTAGATTACTATCTGAATGTGAAGAATTTGGAGATAAGATATACTATATAGATAAATTTATAGAGAGCTTGACTGGAATAGACAATATATCCATCCATAAGGCTGAAAAAGAGGCTGATGTAATAAAAAAATTCAGGGACTTTGTCGGCGATAGCATCTTGGTTGGGCATGGTGTAAACAATGACATAAACCTACTAAAAGATACCTACATGAGGGTTTTTGGTGAGGAATTTACAAATAAATATATAGATACACAGGTCCTAGGAGTGTTTCTTGATGATAGGGAGTACTCTCTTGTAAACCTATGTAACAAGTATAGTATTGAAAACATAGATACACACAGGGCTAGTTCAGATGCCTATAGGACCAATCTCTGTTATATAAATCTTTACAAGGATATAGAGGCAAAGTATTCATCTATACCTGAGAAGCTATTTGCCAATTGGATAGAAGACAGGCATAATAAACAGAATCGTATACTTAAGAATAGGACAATGAAGTCTTTAAATGCAAAAAATTGGAATAGCCATTATGAGAATATGAAGAGAGAGGACTATTTGGCACTTGATATTATAGGAAACTCTCTGTCCTTTGACATGTCGGTTTCAAGTGATGATTTTAATAGTTTTAAGAAGAGGTTGAAGAAGTTTGATATTAGGCTTCATAGGGACGTGTTTTCTAATACTAACTTCTTGATTGTGGATGATATAGCCACTTTCTCAAATCAATCAAAAAAATTAAAATTTGATGAAAAAAATCCAAACTTAAAAAGAGTTTTGTCTTTTAATATAAAGGGCAAGAAAATTAAGGTTATAGATAAAAAATTATTGACTTCTAAAATTGATTATCTAGAAGAATATACGGCTAGACATAAATTTGACGGACTAAATGATGAATTATCAATAAAATATCCTTCAAAAACCAAGGGTGAATTAGTTGACCAGTTTAGTGTTTTGGGAAGTAAGTTTTATCTATATAACGATCTTTCAACTATGAATAGTAATGATCTTAAAATACGTTTAATCAATGATGGGGCAGAGGTTAGAGATGTTATTGATGAGGACTTAGACTATATAATAGTTGGCGAAGGAAGGAACAAGAATACATTTTACAATTCAGAGGAATGTAACAGATTTTTGGAAATTTTGGCCTATGGAAATGACGTAAAACTACTAAATGAAGAAAATTTCAAATTGTGCATCAATTTGAAAATCAAAAATACAATTATATAAAGCGAAAACCGACAGTTAATTTAATAAAGTGACATATAAATGCAAGAATCATATTATTTCTTTCATTTATAAAATGAATTGACATTTTTAGTTTATGGTTGTATAGTATTCATAGATAGAAGGTAATAATATTATGGAGGACGTTATGATTTTTGAAACATACGGCGATAAGACTAAGCCTGTCGCACTTTTAATACACTGTATTTTTTATCCTGGTGCAAGTAACTACAGGGGTATAATACCGTATCTAGAGAAGGGCTATTATGTAGTTGTTCCTAGACTTGAAGGGTTGGACTATCCACACCACGATTTTACACCTAGAGTATATCAGGCTGACAAGATAGTTTCTTGGTTAAAAGAAAACAAGATAGATCATATAGGATTTTTATTAGGTGCTTCATTTGGAGCTGCCGTTGCATTTGAAATACTAAAGGAATTGTGGTTGAAAATAGATGTAGCTGTTCTTGATGCACCGGCTCTAAAGCAGAGTAAGGTCAGAGGGATGTTCTTCTATATGGAGCTTAAAAAGCTAGTGAAGGAATTTAAGACTAGGGGTATGAAGGTGTTTGATAATGACCCAAGATATAAGTATGTTTCTATGAGTGATAAAGAGTATATACTAAATGTATATAAGAATTTGGATAATGACACAATTAAAAAACTTTCATTTTCATGCTACGACTATACATTGCCATCTGCCATCTATAGACCGGATACAAAGATAAAGTTCTTGTTCGGTGAGAAAGACAAGGCAAGGATGAACCTACCTGAAATAAAGAATCTTCATTCAGGAGAGATAAAGATTATTGAGGGTATGGACCATATGCAGTATATATTCGATAAGCCTAAGGATTACTTAAATGATTGTGGCTTAAATGTGTGTAGCAGAATCTAATCGATAAAAATATAAAATATAAGGAGTTATGTATTGAAGAAGGGGTTAATTATTTTTACAAGAATACCAATCCCTGGATATACTAAGACTAGACTTGAAAAAAAGCTGTCCCAACTAGAGTGTGCCCGTTTGCATACTTGTTTTCTCAATGACCTAGAACTGATGACTAGTAGAATTGAGGGGGACAGCTTAATTGTATTTACAAACTCTGGTGCTGAGTCTTATATAGGTCCGGGTGTATTGAAGGATATATTTAAGTATGCTGATGTTTTTATAGAACAGAGAGGACAGGATATTTGGCAAAGAATGAAGAACGCCTTTTCTGATTCATTTGACTTGGGCTATGATAGCCTAGTCTTGATAGGATCCGATATACCTGAGATTTGCTCAGTACATATTAATAGTTCTCTCAAGGCATTGGATGATAGTGACATTGTAATCACACCTACAGAGGACGATGGTTATTGCCTGATTGGTATGAATAACCTTGACAATGAGGTCTTTGATATGGGCGAGTATGAGGGACAGACAGTTGTTGAGAGGACTATAGAACTAGCTAAAAAGACGACTGATAAGATTAAGATAAATGATCCTCTAGTCGATATTGATGAAGAAGAGGATATCATAAATATCGTAAATAAGTTTGATAGACATACATATCCCAATACCTATGAATACCTCGTGAGTTTGGGATACTAAAATTACTAGAGGAGGACTTGGAATATATGGTTGATATGCTAGATACAAGAGATGTTGCTAGATTTGTTAAGTCTCGTGCGTTTTTTGACAGGTACTATAATTATCTAATAAGTAGAAAGCATATAGGAGGCTTAGAAATAGATAAAGGAGAAAGGGATACTACTTTAGATCCTAGTGACCTAAAAAATAATATAGATAGGCTAGAGTTCAAGACTAGCTACCTAGCAAATGGAGAATATAACTGTAATTATAGGATTGAGGTCATGTACGAGGGTAGGAAAATAGACGATATGGTATTTAGGATAAACTATGCCAGTCAAATGAACTTAAAAAACCAGATAGCCTATGAATTTATGGGTCTTGAGGCTGTTTGCAAAAGCGGGGTTACTCCAGTACCATATTTTTATGATGATTCTAAAAAGGACTTCCCTAGAGACTATCTTGTGATGGCTTTTATCCAGGGGAGACCTATGGATTACAAGAAGGACCTACTTACGGCTGCCAAATGTTTGAACATGATTCACAAAACTTGTATACCAGACGACAACTCTTTGGTAGAACCTGACAATCCATTTAAGGCTATACTTGAGGAATCAACTAATATGTACAGTAAGTACAGGTCAAGCGACCTATTTGATCCTAGGGTTGATGAGAGGGTTCAAAAGATTTTCGCAAGGGCCCAGCAAATATGTGACGGACTCGACATTAGTCATGATGGTCAAGATAGTCCTGATAAAGAAGGCAACAAGTCAATAATAAATACTGAATTAAATTCATCTAATTTTATAATAGGTGACAGGACCTACCTTATAGACTGGGAAAAGCCTATTATAGGTGAGAAAGAGCAAGACCTAGGCCATTTTCTAGCACCTACGACTTCATTTTGGAAGACAGATATAATCTTTACAAGAAACCAAGTGGAGGGATTCTTAAAATATTACTTTGAGGAATTTTACGGTATTGAATATTATGAGTTTAAGTTAGATCAATTTGAAAGCTTCAGGGACAAGGTCTATTCTTATATTAGGATGAACTGTTTGAGGGGTGTAACTTGGTGTGCCATGGCCTGGGTTGAGTACAACAAGTCAGAAAAAGACTTGCTCAATGAATTTACATTTAACAAATTAAAGGCATATCTAGACCTTGACTACTTAGATATGCTAGTTAGAGACTTTATAGAAGATTAGAAGATTCTAATAGATGGACTAATATAAATAAAAGTACAAGCATAAACACATCTATTAGAACTATTAGAAGATAAGTACAAAAGCAAAATAAAGGGAGGGTAAATGTATAGTAAACTATCTATAGTTATACCTATTTATAATGAATTAGAAAATGTGAAAAATATTGTAAGGCAACTAGACTCAATAGGCAAGGATAATTTTGAAGTTATATTTGTTGATGGCTATCGTCAATCTGACTCGGACCTCTTAAGGGATATAATAGGTCCAAAATACAAGTATATTAGGTCGGGCAAGGGCAGGGGCCTACAGATGAACAAGGGCTTTGAAATGGCTAAGCATGACCTAATCCTCTTTCTTCACTGCGATAGTAGTATTGAATTAAGAATGGTTGATGATATAATTAGCTCTGCCAACAGGGGTGTTGAATTTGGCTGTATGTCAATTTACTTTAATGACTCGAGAATCCTTATGAAGATATGCGGTTTTATGTCGAGGTTTAGGGCCAAGAAAAGGAAAATAGCCTTTGGTGACCAGGGCGTATTTTTTACTAGGTATGCCTTTGAAAAACTGGGTGGCTATAAGGAGATAGGGATTATGGAGGACTATGATATTTCTATCAGGGCTAAGGGTGTATATGATCTTGTCCAGATAGATACTAGGATAGTCACTTCTTCTAGGAGGTTCTACACTGGAAAGGGTAGGTTTAACAAACCGCCTCTTACTGATATAGGCATACTCATGGTTATGAGGGATATGCAAGTCTTTCAGAGGGCCTATCGAAGGGGAATAGATCCAGATATCATTGTAAAGAGATACTATAAGCATTAGTTATTGATAGCTTTTCTGAGATTGGTTATTGATAGCTTTTCTACGATTATTCAGATAGTCATAGATTTACAAATTACATAAATTAAGTAAAAAATAGGGCTGCATTTTGATATGTACCCTCTTTACTGGACAAACCAGTAAGGATGGTATTTTTATATGTATAGTTTATTAGGTATTTTTTATATATAGTATATCAAAATACAGGCTAAATACTATAATAAATAAATAACAAGCTTAAAAAAACATTTTTTTCTTGATATTTATTGCAAAAAAAATAAAAATGATATACAATATAGTCGAGGAGGGGATATATATGATACACTAATTAATTTAAAGTCCCCAATAACGAAAATATATGACGGAGGAAGAGTATGAAAATAAAAGTAGGATTAAATGGATTTGGTAGAATAGGAAGGTCAGTTCTTAGACTAGTAGAAGCGGATGCGAATGCAAAGTATGAAATCGTTGCCATCAATGCTAGGGCAAATGCAGAAACATTAGCACATTTATTCCAGTACGATTCAAGTTTCGGAACATTCAAGGGTGAAGTTGAAGTAAAAGATAATGATACAATAGTAGTAAACGGAAAAGAAATAAAGATAACTAGGGCAGCTAGTCCAAAGGAAATACCATGGAAGGAACTTGGTGTTGACATAGTAGTAGAGAACACTGGTAAATTCAAAAAGAGAGAAGATGCACAGGGACATATAGATGCAGGTGCTAAAAAGGTTATCATTACTTGTCCAGCTAAGAACGAAGATATAACACTAGTTCTTGGTGTAAACGGAGATATGTACGACAATGACCTACACAATATAATATCTAATGCTTCTTGTACTACAAACTGTCTAGCTCCAGTTGCAAAGGTAATAGATGAAGAATTTGGTATAGAAAATGGTATGATGACTACAGTACATGCCTATACTAATGACCAGCAGGTACTGGACAAGTCACACAAGGACCTTAGAAGATCTAGAGCTTGTGGAGCCTCAATAATACCTACAACTACAGGTGCAGCTAAGGCGGTTGCTCTTGTACTTCCTCAGTTAAAGGGCAAATTAAATGGATTCTCTCTAAGAGTTCCAACTCAGACAGTTTCAATAGTTGATTTAGTTGTAAATGTAAGGAAAAAGGACATAACTGCTGAAGAAGTAAATGCAGCTCTTAAGAAAGCATCAGAAGGTGAATTAAAGGGTATATTGGGATATTCAGACAAGCCTCTTGTATCTGTAGACTACAAGGGAGATGAAAGATCTTCAATAGTTGATGGACTTTCAACAATGGTAATGGACAATGGATTAGTAAAGATACTTTCATGGTATGATAATGAATGGGGATATGCAACTAGAACTCATGACCTTGTAAATATCGTATCAGGAAAGATGAAATAAGAATTTAAATGATTAAGTATATATAAAAAAAGGAGGTTAGCCTCCTTTTTTTTATATGATTTAGATAGTATTCTATGTCATTTACTTATATTTTAAACTATAGCATATTATTGACATTCATTATTCAAGTGACGTATAATTAGTGTATATTATTAAGATGAATTAACAAATAAGAATTCTAAATATAATGGTATGTTTATTAGGAGGGCTACAATGAATGGAATCTTAAAATTAGGAATTGATATAGGTTCTACAACAGTGAAGGCCGTAGTTTTGACAGAAGAAGATGAAATGTTATTTAGTGAATATAAAAGGCACTTCTCAGATGTTAAAAAGGCAGTTAGCGACCAGTTAAAGAAGATATATGATAAGTTGGGTAATGTTAGTTTAAAAACTGTTATCACAGGTTCGGGAGGAATAGGTCTATCTAAGAAAGTAGACCTAAGATTTGAGCAAGAAGTAATTTCTAGTACCGAAGCTATAAGACACTACAATCCAGAAACTGACGTAGTAGTTGAGTTGGGTGGAGAGGATGCAAAGGTGACATTTTTGTCAGGTGGCATTGACCAACGTATGAACGGTATATGTGCAGGTGGAACAGGAGCCTTTATAGACCAGATGGCGTCTCTATTAAAGACAGATGCTAGTGGACTAAACGAGCTTGCAAAAGACTATTCAGTAATATACCCGATAGCTTCAAGGTGTGGTGTATTTGCAAAAACTGATATACAACCCCTAATCAATGATGGTGCAAAAAAGGCAGATATAGCAATGAGTATTTTTAATGCAGTTGTTGTACAGACTGTAAGCGTACTTTCTTGTGGCAGGAAAATAGAGGGTAATGTTGCATTTTTAGGTGGACCATTATACTTTTTGTCCGAGCTTAGGAAGCAGTTCAAAAATGTTTTAAAGCTTGAAGATAAAAATATAATCTTTCCAGAAAATGCCCAGTTATATGTGGCTTTGGGGGCAGCCCTATTGTCTAAAAAGGAAAAAATAAACTCTATTTGTAGTTTGATTAAAAAAGTAGACTCAGTAGATAGTCTTGAGGACTCTCAGGCTGAAAAAATTGATCCACTATTTGAAGATGATGACGACTATAATGATTTTGTTGATAGACATTCTAAGGCGTGTGTTAAAAGACAAGATATAAGTTCTTACAGGGGAAGATTTTATTTAGGACTTGATGCTGGATCTACTACCACAAAGGCCATATTGATGGGAGATGAGGGGCAGATACTCTACTCTCATTACGGCTCAAATGAGGGTAGTCCTCTTGATATGAGTATAAAAATATTGAAAGATATATATTCACAAATGCCTGAGGGTTCATGTATATCACAGGCGACTGTTACTGGCTATGGAGAAGAGATGCTTAAAAAAGCTCTTAGGATTGACGGTGGTGAGATAGAAACAATAGCCCACTACAAGGCAGCAAAATTTTTTGATCCAGATGTTGATTTTATACTTGATATAGGCGGTCAGGACATGAAGTGTCTAAAAATAAAAAATGGTGTAATAGACCAAATTATCCTCAACGAAGCGTGTTCTTCAGGGTGTGGATCATTCCTAGAATCATTTGCCAAGTCACTCCATATGGATGTCAAGGATTTCGCACAAAAGGGTATTGGGTCCAATAATCCGGTTGATCTTGGGTCTAGGTGTACTGTATTTATGAATTCAAGGGTCAAACAGGCTCAAAAAGAAGGTGCAAGTGTAGCTGACATATCTGCTGGTTTGGCCTATTCTGTTGTCAAAAATGCTCTATTTAAGGTTATAAAGTTGAGAGATGTTTCAGACCTAGGCGACCATGTGGTAGTTCAAGGGGGTACATTTTACAATGACTTAGTGCTTAGGTCTTTTGAGAAATTGATAGGTAGAAATGTGACTAGACCGGATATAGCAGGTCTGATGGGGGCATTTGGTTGTGCTCTTATATCAAAAGAGCGATACAGGGGTCAAAGGTCTAATATATTAAATATAAATCAGTTAAACGGTATAAAAGTAGAGTCAAGTGTTACTAGATGTAAGGGATGCTCAAATAAGTGTCTACTAACAATAAACAAGTTTTCTGAAAGTGAGATATTTGTCTCAGGCAATAGGTGTGAAGTAGGTGAAGCTATTTATAGCCATAAGAAAATAAAACAAGAGACAAAACCTGTAAATATGTACAAATACAAGTATGAAAAATTATTTTCATACAATTCATTAGATGAAAACCAATCCAAAAGAGGGCTAATAGGTATACCTAGAGTCTTAAATATGTATGAAAATTACCCATTTTGGCATAGATTTTTGACTGAATTAGGATTTTCAGTTGTATTATCAGAAAAATCTTCAAAAAAGCTATTTGAAAAGGGTATAAGTTCTATTGCTTCAGATACCGTATGTTATCCAGCTAAGCTAGTACATGGACATATTGAAAGCCTGATAGAAAGAGGAATAAAGACCATATTTTATCCTTCTGTTACCCATGAGGTCCTGGAAAATATGGATGCAGACAACCACTATAATTGTCCGGTTGTGACATCATATCCAGAAGTTATAAAATCCAATATGGAGTCATTAGCTGAAAAAGATATAAAGTATATCAACTTCTTTGTATCTTTGAACAACAAGAAAAAGCTTAAGAAGAGGCTGTACGAGGCCATGTCCTATCATTATCCAGACATAAGACATGAAGATATAAACAGGGCGGTTGATCTTGCAAGTAAACAGTATGATGAATTTAAAGATGACATAAGAAAAAAAGGGCAAGAGATAGTAGACTATCTAGCATCTTCAAATGAGAAGGGCATAGTCTTGGCAGGTAGACCTTACCACCTTGATCCAGAGATAAACCATGGTATACCAGAACTTATAAACAGTCTTGGTTTTGCAGTTTTATCAGAGGATTCTGTATGCCACATGGCCAATGCAAAAGAATCATTGAGGGTTGTTGACCAGTGGGTATACCATTCTAGATTGTACAAGGCTGCAGAGTTTTGTAATGACCACGATAATTTAGAGATAGTCCAGCTCAACTCTTTTGGATGTGGACTAGATGCAGTAACAACAGAGCAGGTTGAAGAGATACTAGATAGAAAATCAAAAATACATACAGTAATCAAAATAGATGAAGGTAATAACCTAGGAGCTGCAAAGATAAGACTAAGGTCCTTGAAGGCTGCGATAAAGGAAAGAGAGACTAGTGTTGGAAACAATAAAGCTACTACCAAAGCTAGCATTAAATATGAAAAAAATACTCGTCTAAATAAGGAACATACATTATTGGCACCACAAATGGCACCAATACAGTTCCAATTTTTAGAAAGAGCTCTAAATGATTCGGGTTTAAAAATGGTTGTTCTAACAAATAAGTCATCGGATATAATCGACGAAGGCTTGAGGTATGTGAACAATGACGCTTGTTATCCTGCAATAATAGTAATAGGTCAAATTATACAGGCCCTTAAATCAGGCAAATATGATATTCATAATACAAGTGTACTTATGAGTCAGACAGGTGGAGGCTGCAGGGCTACCAATTATATAGGATTCCTTAGAAAGGCCTTAAAATCAGCTGGATTTGGAATGGTGCCAGTGGTGTCAATAAGTGCCCAGGGCGTAGAGGACAATGGACTAAAAGACCACTTTACTCTACCTGTTATTAACAAGATAATTATGGGTATGGTTTATGGAGACCTCTTAATGAAGGTATTATTGAGGGTAAGGCCCTATGAAAAAATTAAAGGCTCTGCTAATGACCTATATGAAAAGTGGTCTAATAGGTGTAAGGAATCCCTAAGAAATGCAAAATTCAGTGACTATAAATCAAATATAAGAAATATAATAAAGGATTTTGATAATCTTGAAATACTAGAAAGCAAAAAGCCTAAGGTAGGTTTAGTAGGAGAAATCTTAGTGAAGTTTTCACCTATAGCTAATAATGACCTAATATCAATTATTGAAAAAGAAGGGGCTGAAGTGGTAGTACCAGACCTTATGAACTTCTTTCTTACAAGTGCCTATAATAACTTGTATAAATACAAAAAACTTGAAGGTTCATACAAGAGTATGTTAATTGGTAAGTCCATAGTCAAGATCATGGAAGCCTATCAAAAGATATACAGGCAAGCTCTTTCTAAGAGTAAGAGGTTTGAAGCGCCTGATAGGATTGAGGATGTAGCTGAATACACAAAGAGATTTGTGTCTCTTGGCAACCAGACTGGTGAAGGTTGGTTACTGCCAGGGGAGATGTTGGAGTTAATCAAGAGTGGCTGCAATAATATCGTATGTATGCAACCATTTGGATGTCTTCCCAACCACATTATAGGCAAGGGTGTTATAAAGGCTATCAAAAAAGAATATCCAAATGCCAATATCATACCAATAGATTATGATGCATCGGCTACATCAGTAAATCAGTTAAACAGGATTAAACTTATGCTTGCCACAGCCTTTAATGAGATGGATTAGTTAGAAAGGGTGACAAAACTTATGACCATAAGTAATAAATCAATAGTTTCAAAATACAGTCTAGAGCAAATGGATGAGAGTCTCACAATCTATGAAGGTAATCTATGTATATATTCATCAGTCAACATAAGGTTTAATGGACGTGTATACTATGATATGACTGATACATCCTCTATTAAATTTGAGGGCACTATATATAAGTTTGATGAATTAGAAGGGGATATACCTAGTTTGATGATGGATAGTGTAAGTTTAGAGATTCTAGGATATAAACTGATTGATGCTGACATTACTAGTATCAAAAATAATCATATTGAAGGCTATGTCAATGACTTTGTAATCAAGTCAAAGGATAATAAGGTTGACTATGTACAGTTTGACATTGTAAATATGGACAAGATACCGGGTAAGCTAGTAAAATACCAAGATCTAGTATATGCTGGCAGGATAGAGTTTACTTTAAATGATTATAAAATAATAATAGATAAAAGTTATGGATACAATAAAGACCTCAAGGCATCCCTAGAGGTTAAGTCTTCTAATATTATCACTCATACAGGTAGGATATACAGGAAAAATGAAGCGCCCTTTAATACCAGGAAGGTTGACCAGATGATAAGCAGGATAGCTACGGCACTAAGTTTTGCATCAGGCAGATATGTATCAATACCAAATACTTATGGATATCATGAGGATAGGGAAGTGTATAGGGCCTGGTATAGAATGGCTAGGTCAGGCTATAAGTTTGTCTTTAACTGGACTAGCACTATATCCAATTACCACAATATAGAAAAGTATATGTCACTTATGTGTAAAAAACTTGAAGAGGACTATTATAACGATACAATATCCAATGTATTAGACTGGTATATGGAGGCCATTAATGGTATGAACCTTGGTAATAATATAATATCAGTCCAAACAGCCCTAGAGATGCTTTCTTACGTTGTATTGGTAGAAACAGAAAATACTTATAGGCAAAGTGTGTACGACAAGCACAGCTCTAAGAGGAATATTAGAGAATTATTAGATCACTGTGGTATAGATGGGTCAATACCAAAAGAATGCGATATGTCAGATAATATAAAGACTTACTTTAGTGATTCTGTTGATGCCATAACATTTTACAGGAATTCTGTTGTCCACCCATCTAGGAATAAAAAAATATATTTGGATTTTGAATCCATGTTCAATATAATCCTACTGGGAATATCCTACATAGAGTTGGTGATCTTGTATCTGATAGGTTATAAGGGTGAGTACACAGACAGGTTTAAGGACTATTCTTTTGGTGATGTACATCAGGTTGCATGGACCAACAAGAATAAAAATATGGATAAATAAATTGATTTCAATAAAAGTAAATTCTAGATTAGAGCGGAATTTACTTTTACAAGTAACAAATAAATAAATTTTCTGAAAAAGGTATTGACACTTTCAGGATTTAGTTGTAAGATGTATTCAACGCTATAGAATAGAAGACGAGGATAAGAACTAGTAGATGATATTAGTCATGCAGAGAGTTGCTGGTTGGTGAAAAGCAATTGATGAGGATTATTGAACACATCTTTGAGTTGGGTACCGAAATTAGAGTAGGCTACCACGGGTGCACCCGTTACAGTGCTAAGGTATAGTATCTTGTACCTGATGAGGCCATTATCGTGAGGTTGTGGCGAATAGAGGTGGGAACACGAAGTATTGATTTTAGTACTCTCGTCCTCTGACATATGTCGGAGGATGGGAGTTTTTTTATACTTATTTTCAAGCCTAGAAAAATTCATATTGCTCGGTGTATATAGCGTAATTCACAAATTTATATTTATTATACGGAGGTAGCAAAATGAAAATTAAAAGTTTAAAGAAGTTGATGGCAGTAGGTTTAGGTTTAGTGATAGCGACAAGTTTGGTAGCATGTAAGTCTTCTGAAAAGAAGGCAGATAGTGCAAAATCATCAAAAGAAATAGTAGTTGGTCTTGATAATACATTTGTACCAATGGGATTTTTGGATGACAAGAATGAACTTGTAGGCTTTGATATTGACTTAGCAAAGGAAGCCTTCAAGAGAATGGGACTTGAACCTAGGTTTGAAAATATAGACTGGTCAACAAAGGAGCAGTCACTAGAAAATAAGAACGTAGATGTCCTATGGAATGGTTACTCAATAACTGAACAGAGAAAGAAAAAGCTAGCTTTTTCTACTCCTTACTTGGACAACAAACAGATAGTAGTATCTATGAAGAAAGACAATATAAAGACTTTCAAGGACCTAAAGGACAAGCAAGTTGGAACACAGGCTGGTTCAGCATCTCTAGATGCTATAGAGGCCAACAAGGAATTTACAGGTCTTATAAAGGGGGTCCAGCCAACTACTTACGATACATTTGACAAGGCTCTAAGAGACTTAGAGATTGGTAGAACTAAGGCCGTTGTAGGTGACGAAGTATTATTAAAGTACTACATCAAGCAAAGGGGAGCAGACAAGTACCAGGTACTAGATGGTGACCTTGGTAAGGAACAGTACGGAGTTGGATTTAGAAAAGACGATACTAAGAGGGTAGAAGAATTCAACAAGGTATTAAAAGAAATGCAGGAAGATGGAACATTTGACAAGATAAAGGCCAAATGGTTTAACTAGAATAATTAGATTGGATGGATTAGGAAATGATTGAAGGATTAAAGATTGTATTAGAGCTATTTGTACTGACTACGGTATTTTCAATACCACTTGGTTTATTGGTAGCACAAGTTAGAATTTCAAAAAATAAACTGGCAAGGTCGGTGACTAGTTTTTATATATGGATAATGAGAGGGAGTCCACTTTTACTACAGATGATGTTTTTATATTATGGACTACCACTGCTAAACGAAAATCTGGTATTTGACAAGATGCCTATAGCAGTTATAGCCTTTACAATTAACTATGCTGCCTACTATGCTGAGATATTTAGATCAGGTCTAGAGTCAATTGATAGGGGCCAGTATGAAGCAGCCAAGGTGCTAGGTTTTGACAAGTGGACTATGAACAGGAGAATCATCATACCACAGGTTATAAAGAGGGTACTACCTCCAGTTTCAAATGAATTTATAAATCTGGTAAAGGATACATCATTGGTATCTGTACTTGGCTTAAACGATCTTTTTAGAATAGCTACTGCAGCTAGTAACAGGGAAGCTAGCCTGATGCCATTCTTATACGCAGCAATAATATATCTAGTACTTACAGCGCTTATCACACAGTTGTTCGCTAGTCTAGAAAAGAAATATTCTTATTATAAGTAGGTAATTGGGAGGAAGTGTGATATGCTAAAGGTAGTAGATTTAAAAAAGAGTTTTAATAATTTAGAAGTTCTTAAAGGGATATCTTTTGAGATTGAAAAAGGAGAGATAGGCGTTGTACTTGGTAAGTCAGGCGCAGGTAAAACCACTCTTATAAGATGCATAAATGGACTAGAGTCTTTTGATTCTGGTTCTATAATAGTAGATGATACAGAAATAAAAAATTCAGCAGACTTTTCCAAGTTAAGAGGACAAATAGGTATGGTATTTCAGAATTTCAACCTATTTCCACACCTTACGATACTGGAAAATATTACAGAAGCTCCCATTAGAGTATTTAAAAAATCTAGGAGTGAAGCTGAGAAGATAGCACTTGAGTTACTTGATATGGTAGACTTGTCAGACAAGAAGGATATGTATCCTTACCAGTTATCAGGTGGTCAACAGCAAAGGGTTGCTATTGCAAGATCATGCGCCCTTAACCCAAAGGTCTTGTGCTTTGATGAACCTACATCAGCCCTTGACCAAGAAAATATTGGAAATGTAAAAACTATAATAGACAAGTTTAAAAATCTTGGCATGGCAATATTGATAATAACACATGATATACAGTTTGCAGATACTGTTGCTGACAAGATAATCTACATTGAAGAAGGACATCTAGTAGAAAAATAAAAGTTAAGCTATAAGGGGAGATTCGATTAATTGGGTCTCCCCTTATACTGTCCAAATATAAAGATAGATGTATAAGTAGGACTAATATAATAGGAATAAGTGATTGAAGTATGGTATAATATCTATTATAAGTGAGGTGATAATATGAGAGATAGTAACTACAATAGGAGAAACTTCGATCATGACTATAGAAACAGATCAAGATACGATGAAGAAACTGACAGTTATTACGATCCATATGAAGAATATAGAAGAGACAAGGACATCAGTTCATATATAGGCAGGTCTGTTGATGATATGTTAAGGGGCATGAACCTAGGTGGTCTTAATGACAAAATACTAAAGACAGTAGATATGGCAATAGATGAAGTCAATAGGTCTACAGTATACAAAATAGCATCAAGGGCTGGAGAAAGCTTGATAAAACCAATCTATGATAAAGAAATAAAAAGACAGAAGTTTATAAACAAAAACAAGCTTTTAGATAGACTTACAATCAAGCCAAAGGGACTTTACACCAGTATAGGTTTTATGGTTCCTAGCTTTGTCTTGGCAGTGATTTCCTTTATAGTTGGGGTAGTATTTTATAGTCTATCTCTAGGAAGTTATGGTGTATTTGTTGTTGGCGGCCTTATGTTTACAGGTATAGGGGGCATATTTGCAAACAGAATACTAAATTGCCTAAACTTCAAGTCATACACAGATGCTATAGATGAAAATGGATATGGTCAGATAGAAGATATGGCAAAGAAAACAGGTAGGTCAAAGAATAAGGTGATAAAAGATCTTAGGAGATATATCAAAAATGGCAACTTTATTGAAGGGCATATAGTTGAAGATGACACTATATTTTTGGCTAGTGACGAATTGTATTCTTTTTACAAATCAAGTTTAATATCTAGGGAAAAAAATATGAAAAAAGAGCAAGAGATTGCGTCTAACCAAGATCTCAAAAACTTAATTGATGCCTGTCAAAATCAGATCGAAAAGATAAGAGATATATCAGCGGATATAGATAATTTAGGTGTTAAAAACAAGGTATTAGATATTGAGGGGGCTATAAACAATATAGTAGATGCTATCAAGAAATATCCTGATCAAATTAGAATCCTTGATAGGTTTACTTCCTATTATATGCCTACTACAGTCAAATTACTTGAATCATATCGGGATATAGAATCCAAAGGTATATCCACTAGCGACATAGACAAGGTAAAGCTAGATATAGAGTCTACCTTAGACACAATCAAGCTGGCATATGACAAGCTGCTAGACCAAATAAGTGCAATAGACACAATGGACATAAATTCAGATATATCAGTTCTCAAAACCATGCTATCACAGGATGGTTTGTATAGTGAAGCTAATATAAGAGGTGAAAATAATGGATACAAATAAAATTGAATTGACACTAAGCCCTGAGCTTAAGTCAGTTGATATAGGAGACAAGTTAAAAGATGGCAAGCTACTAGAAGAAATGGCCAATCTAGGTCTAACTCATGATGAAATTAAGATGGTAGATGAATTTTCTGAAAAGATAGATATAAAGAATTCCCAGCAGATATTAGAATATGGCGTTGGTGTTCAAAAGAAACTATCGGATTTTTCTGAGAAGACTTTGGATACTATCAGGACCAAAGACCTAGGAGAAATCGGGTCGATGATAAGTAGTTTGGTAGTCGAGCTAAAGGGTTTTGATGCCAAGGAAGAAAAGAAGTTTCTTGGATTTTTGAGAAAGGGACCTAAGAAGGCTCAAATTTTAAAGGCCAATTACGACAAGGCCCAACTTAACCTAGACACTATAGTGAAATCTTTGGAAAGTCAGCAGATTGGTCTGATGAAGGATATATCAATGCTAGACCAAATGTATGATCTTAACAAGGACTACTACAAGGAAATTTCTATGTATATACTAGCAGGCAAGAAAAAAATAGACCTTATCAAAAATACAGACCTACCTATCCTGATTGATAGAGCCAGTACGAGCGGTTCTCAAGAACTAGTTCAGGAAGTAGATGACCTGAAGAAACAATTAAATAGGTTTGAAAAGAAGATCTATGACCTTGAGTTAACTAGGATGATAGCTATACAGACAGGACCACAGATTAGGATGGTACAAAACAACAATGTAGAGATGGTCGAAAAGATCCAGTCTACTATTGTAAACACAATACCACTATGGAAAAACCAGATGGTTCTTGCAATAGGAGCATTAAACTCCGGTGAAGCCATAAAAACACAAAGGCAGATCAGCGATATAACCAATGACCTTTTAAAACAGAATGCTGAGACTATTAAAATGGCTACGATTGAGGCTGCCAAAGAATCTGAGAGGGGCATTGTTGATGTAGAGACAATTAAGAATACAAATGACACCTTAATAAACAGTCTTGACGAAATGATGAGGATACATTCTGAAGGAAGTCAAAAAAGACTGGCAGCCCAGCAAGAGATTCAGAGGCTAGAGGGAGAGCTAAAAAATAAAATGCTAGAGATAGCTAGTAAAAGATAGGAGAAAAAATGAGCTATAAATATACTTTAGTGTCGCCATGCTTTTTTGGTATGGAAAAGATGCTTGCAACTGAAATCAAAAACCTTGGTTTTGAAATAGAAAAGACAGAAGATGGTAGGATTACCTACAAAACAGACGAATACGGAATAGCAAGGGCTAATATGTGGTTAAGGTGTGCTGAGAGGGTAAACCTTAAAATAGCTGAGTTTACAGCTAGGTCTTTTGAAGAATTATACGACCAGACTAGGTCCATTGATTGGTCGAGGTTTATACCATATGGGGCAGAGTTTCCAGTAGCCAAGGCATCGTCCATCAAGTCTAAACTATATTCAACACCGGATATACAGTCAATAGTAAAAAAGGCAGTAGTAGATAGTTTAAAAGAAAAATACATGGAAAGAGGTATGCTAAAGGAAGACAAGGAAAAATATCCAATCTATGTATTTATACATAAGGATAGGGTCCTACTATCAATAGATACGAGTGGAGTATCCCTTTATAAGAGGGGTTACAAGGAGTTAGCCAACAAGGCACCAATAAGGGAAACATTGGCGGCAGGTCTTGTAAGACTAACACCTTGGAGACCGGGCAGAATATTGGTTGATCCTATGTGTGGTTCAGGGACAATATTAATAGAGGCAGCCATGATAGGTATGAATATGGCTCCTGGTATGAATAGGGAGTTTATATCCGAAAAGTGGAGAACAATAGACAAGAAGATATGGTGGGACGTAAGAAGGGATGCCTTTGACCAGTTAAATGACAATGAAGACTTTAAGATATATGGTTATGATATAGATCCAGAATCCATTAAAATAGCCAAGCATAATGCTGAAATAGCAGGTGTAGACCAGTATATAGACTTTGCTGTAGCAGATGTCAAAGACTTTAAATCAGACAAAGAGTATGGAATGATAATTACAAACCCACCTTATGGAGAGAGACTAGAAGATGAAGAAGCAGTAAAGATTCTCTATAAGGAGATGGGGTACGCATTTAGGGGACTAAAGAATTGGTCTTACTTTGTTATCACTTCATATGATAAATTTGAATACGAGTTTGGTCAGGACGCTCCTAGAAAACGTAAGTTATACAATGGTATGTTAAGGACATACTATTACCAGTACTTAGGACCGAGACCACCTAAAAAGGAATAGGGGGGATTCGATGAATAAGCACAAAAAGATCCTCTGGTTGATATCTCTTTTACTATTACCTTTATTTATGATGACTGCTTGTAAGGCAAACAACATCAAGTCGCCTGAAAAGCTATCAGAAAAGCCAATCTACAATGAAGCTAACAAGAAAATCTATGATGAGATAAGAAAACTGACACCACTTGATACAAATTTTACTCTTCCTCAGAATGCTGGTGAAGTAGGTAAGATAAACAGGGTCGATTTGAATAATGATGGTTATGACGAGATTGTTACCTTCAAAAAGAAGCAGAGTGAGTCACAAGGGGTAAACAGTATTTACATATATATCTTTAAGTCAAAAAACGGTGAACTCCTTGATGAAAGTGAGAAAATAGTCAGGATACCGGGAGATAAGATAAAGTATGCCAATTTCATAGATGTAGATAATAATGGCAAAAAAAATATAGTACTTCAGGTGACAAATAAGGGTTTTGAAAATATATATGTATACCAAAATGAAGATGATACAATAAAGAAAATATCTGAATTTAATACTTCTAAGTACTCAATGCTCTTAAATTTTTATGACTACGATCAAGACGGTAAAAAAGAAGGCCTAGCCCTTTTGAAAGACCTGAGCACATACGAAATAAAGGTATGTAAAATGAACTTTGTAGATGGTAATATACTTTTTGATGAAGCAGGAACTATTAAAAATGTAGAGAACCTTGAAAAAACAAACCTAAAAAATGGTCTTGTAGGCAAGGGATGGAGAGGGTCTATATTGACCTACCAGGGCCTAAGTGGCTTTATGATAAACGAGTACATAGTATATAAGGATGGGAAATTTGTTCTAGTATTTAACGATGAATACGAGAACAAGCTGAACAATATAAGTACGCTAGGTTCTTTTGATATCAACAAAGATGGTATAATAGAGATTTCTCAGAATGTAGAAAAGGACCCACAAGACTTGCCAAAGGGATCAAGTATTGTAACTTGGTACCAGTGGAATGGTAAATTCGACAAGGAAAGAAAGTTACTCAATACAAATAAGGTCTTGTATTGTTATGACTACAACTTTAAGTTGAATCTAAAGGACTATGACCAGAATAGACTTTCAGTATCTAGAAAATCTGATGAAGACAAGGTCCAGTATGTATTTTCTACTAGAGATGAAATGAGTAACAAGATTGATTATTTCAAGATAATTATAATAGACAAAAATAGCGACTATTATAATGGAGTAAATAAGGATGCTGGTAGTAGCGATAAGCAGTCTAATACAGTTCTTTACGAAAATCAAGATTATATATACACATTTAAATATATAAATCAGAGTGCCTGCAAGCTTATGGGTACAAACTATAGGGAAGTGCAAAAGTCATTTGAAATAATCAATAAATAAATTTAGATAGGAGAGAAAAATGGATAAGATACTAATTTTGGAAGATGAAATTGGAATTAGAAGTTTTGTTAGTATTAACCTAAAAAGAGAGGGTTATGAAGTTATAGAGGCTGGAACAGGGGCCGAAGCAATAGAAAAATTATCTACTGAAAAGAATATTAGCTTGGCTCTTCTTGATATAATGTTGCCAGATACAAGTGGTATAGAAATATGTAAGTATATTAGAAAAGAGTTTGATAATATGGGTGTAATAATGCTTACAGCCAAGTCTCAGGAGGATGACAAGATAGAAGGCTTCCAGTCAGGAGCAGACGACTACATAGTTAAGCCATTCTCAATAAAGGAGTTACTTATGAGAGTACAGGCACTAATAAGACGTGTAAAGAAAGATTCTGATTCTAAAAAGAACAATATGATAAACACACCACCATTTCTTCTAGATCCAAACAAGAGAAAACTATATAAAAATGAAGTAGAAGTAGATCTTACACCAACTGAGTTTTCTATAGTTAAGTACCTGATGACAAATGACTCTCAGAGCCTTAGCCGTGATCAGATACTTGAAGAGGTGTGGGGTTCTGCTGACCTATATGATTACAAGATAGTAGACGTAAACATTAGAAGAATAAGAAATAAGATTGAGGATGACCCATCAAAGCCTAAGTTCATACAAACTGTATGGGGATATGGCTACTCTTTTAGGAGAGATGAATAATGACATTACATTTTGGAGGATTAAGAAAAAAAGTATTAAAGAACTTTATAATGATCATTATACTTGTGGTTTTTTCCTTTGAGATACTGTTGTCTGTATTTATAACCAAGTATTATTATACATCTATCAAGCAGTCCTTGATGTCTCAGGTATCCTATACTAATGCAGTATTTAATGCTGCCTATATTGAAAATGTAGGATTTATGGACAGGGCAATCAATATTTTAGAAAACAAAAACAATGCTATTAGCAATAAGATAGCCATAAATATCATAGACAAGAGTGGAAAGGTTGTAATAGACCAATATGGATTTAATACAGAGGATACTATGAACTATCCAGATGTTAAAAAGGCTCTTCAAAACTCAAGTAATATCGTGCCATTAGATTACGAGGAAAAGTACACAGGCGAAAGGGTAATGAGTGTATCTGTTCCAATCAAAGTCAATGGTACAGTTGATGGTGTAGTAAGATTCTCAATATCCCTTGAAGACCTCAATAAGGAAATAGTAAAGATGGTAGCCTATATGATTCTAATAGGTATCCTAGTCCTACTATTCAGTATAGGGCTTAGCTTGAAGTTTGCGGAATCTATTATAGAACCACTTACTGAGTTAAAGATATTTTCAAATATGCTAGCAAAGGGTAATTATAATATCAAGATGAACAAGGAGCGTATTTCAGATGACGAAATAGGTGACCTGGCCAGGACCTTTGAAAATATGGCTCAAGAAATACAAAAGAGCGAAAAGTTAAAGGATGAATTTATATCTTCTGTATCGCATGAGTTGAGAACTCCTCTAACATCAATCAACGGTTGGAGTGAGACCCTACAGCTTGACAATATATCCAAGGAAGAGGAACTGATGGGCCTAAATATTATACAGGATGAAGCCCAGAGGTTGATTAAGTTAGTAGAAGAGTTGCTTGACTTTTCAAGGTTGTCATCTGACAGGATAAAGTTGCAGCTTGAGCCTGTAAATATAGAGAGCCTTGTTGTAAGTGTTATCAACCAGCTGAGGTCAATTGCAGTGGACAAAAACCTAAGACTTTCTTTTGAGTTTGTAAACCAGAATATGCAGACAATATATGCGGATAAAAACAGATTAAGGCAAGTCTTGATCAATTTAATACAGAACTCTATTAAGTTCACACCTGAGGGTGGTAATATTTATCTAAAGGTTGACCAATTTACCTATGTTACAGAAATTAGTGTTACAGATACTGGCATAGGTATTGATGAACAGAATATAAACAAAGTATCTAAAAAGTTTTTCCAAGAAGACTACCATAAGACAGGTAGTGGCTTGGGGCTTGCTATAAGTGAAGAGATAATTAAGCTTCATGGTGGAAAAATGGTAATAAAAAGTAAAAAGAATGAGGGAACTGAGATAAGTTTCAGTATTAATAATGATAGTAGAAAGAGTGGGACACAATAGATTTATTGTGTCCTAGGGTGTAATTATGAACAAAGATTTAGAAAATGATTCGGTATCGTCACTTCTGGTGAAATTAAGTATACCAGCTATAGTTAGCATGCTTATTGCAGCCATATACAATATAGTGGACAGGATATTCGTAGGTCAATCAGATCCACTAGGGCTTACTGCTATAGGCATAACAATGCCTTTTCAGGTTATGCAGATGGCATTTGTCCTTCTTATAGGGATTGGAGGGTCTACGCTTATATCTATAAAAAATGGAGAGAAAGACTATGATGGGGCTGAAAGACTCTTGTCGTCATCTCTTGTACTGATAGTTATAACACAGATTCTAGTCACAGCAGTTTGCTTGATATTTTTAGACCCATTATTTAGCTTGTTGGGTGTGTCAGAGTCGGTATATAAACTTGCTAAGGACTATATAGTTATAATATTAATGGGTGGGGCTCCTGGACTTACTGGGTATTGTCTCAACAACACTGTGAGGAGCTTGGGATTTGCCAAGCCATCAATGTACATAGTATTTATAAGTTCGGTAATAAATATAGTATTAGACTTTATATTTATATATATTTTCAAGTGGGGTGTAAGAGGAGCTGCAATAGCAACACTTATATCACAGACAATTGTTACAGTCTATGTAATATATTTTTTCCTTAAAAATAAGGATACGCATATCAAGCTTAGGAAAGGAAGAATCAAGCTGACATTAGAAGAGGTCAAGGATATTGCTCTTAATGGACTACCAAATTTTTATATGCAGATATTTGGAACTTTAGTTGCTGTAGTATTGAATAGGTCAATAATCCATTATGGAAGCGATTATCAGTTAGCTTCAGTTACTATAATAAGTTCGATAAGTCTTTTTGTGACTATGATAATATATGGTATAGGTCAGGGTGCACAACCATTGATAGGCTACAATTTTGGAGCTAAGCGATATGAGAGGGTGGAAGAAACTGTAAAGTTATCACTTATGATAATGCTAGCAGTGTCATTGTCATTTTTAGTAGCAATAGAAGTATTTCCTCATGTTTTTACTAGGATGTTCACAAGCCAAAGAGATCTTCTTGAGATTACAAATAAAAATATTAGGATATACCTATTGGGTATCCCATTTATAGCCTGCCATTCCTTGGCGACTACATTTTTGCAGTCTACAAAGCAACCAAGGTCAGCTACAATACTTTATGTACTGAGATATGGAGGCATATTATTACCAGCTATCTATCTGATACCTAGGTTCTTAGGTGTTGATGGGGTCTATATCTCCAATGCAGTGAGTGACATAGGATCAGGTCTTGTAGCCCTAGTATATCTAGCTAAGAGTCTGAAAAAATTAAGTAAGGGTCATAGAATAGCAAACTTAGATACAAAGATAGATGATATAGTTAAATAGTAGATAAGTTTAGGTGAATTATAAAATAATAGGAGATAATCATGAAATTATATATTAGCCATTTATGTCCAGACTGTCCGCCAGCTATGGAGCATTTGAATAGTAGACAAGTACAATATGAGCTACTCGATATACAAAAAGATATATCAGTCTTAAAGGAGTTTCTAAAAATAAGGGATACTCAAAAAGAGTTTGAACCTATCAGAGAGGGTGGTTATATAGGTATACCTTGTCTTGTTGAGGGTGACAAATACTTGTTTTATGATGATATAATGGCGCTTTAATATTGCTGTATGGATAGTATGGCTCTACACATTTTAGCCTTGGTAGAAAAAAATCCTCACTGTTAGGTGAAGACAAAATCTACCGACGATATTTTCAAAGCTAGTGTAAAATATTTGTAGGGGAAATTAAGGTAAAGTCTATAGTTTTTCCCTACAAAATCTTTACACCGTCTAATGTGGCTGATACCCTTGATAAGTTTATGGATATAAAGTATAATAATAGTAACGCATATAAGGATTTACAAGGGTTGTATCCTGATGTATCATGGAAAAATAATTAGATTTTACCGACCATGGAAATCTGAAGAAACATCCGGCAGTGCCTCGCGCTCATAACTGGAAGGTTGTTCAAAAGGATAAGGGAAAATATATAAGAGAAAAAGAAGGTGGAGAGTTAACAAAATCTGATACTATTGTTAATAGAGACTTAATAAGGGGGAGTTAGTTATGGCAGATGATAAGTTTGTTAACCTAGAAGAACTTATAGAATCAATTGAAATGGGTTTAGACATTGAGTTTGATTTATATGGTGTTAGATATTATATCGGTGCACCACAGGGAGAACTGCTTATATCAAGAGATTTTGGAGAAATTGAAGATTTTTATATGGATGCAGAGGATTTAGTTAATAACCATTATATAAACGATAAACCTATAAAAGATATATGGCAGGATATTATAATTTATAATATGTAGGCATCTTAACAGTCGTTAGGGTGCTTTTTTAGTGCAGAAAATGAGGTTTATATTAATTTATCCTAAAAATACAATAATAATTCAGTTGGGTGCGAAATCGGGACAGGTGGGGTTGCTGAAATCCAATGGTAAGGTTGAAGATAAATATACTTGTTTAGGATATCCTGTAGTAAATACAAATTCATTTGATTCGGCAGGATTAGGTATGCTAACATACTTCAAACATAGATAGTGCTAAAAATATTTGCATTTAGCTTAAATTACGCCTGAAAACCGTTGTATTATTATCTATAGTGTTATAATATTATATATACAATGAAATCAAAATACAAAAAATATAAATTATATGGTAAAATAGAATATAGTAAATAAATAAGGCGCTGGTTACAGTGCCTTTATAGTGAGGAGAATTAAAGTGTCGGAAAGAAAACAGATAGAAATATCCAAGGAAAAAATAGAAGAGCAAGAAAAATATATAGAAATGCTTCATAGAAAGAATGAGGATGAGTTTATAAAAACTGGAAAAAGAAAATCTTTTATCATGCAAACATTCGGATGTCAAATGAATGAGCATGACTCAGAGATGTTAATTTCAATGTTAGAGTCAATTGGTTATTCAAGAGCTCTATCAGAAGATACTGCTGATATTGTAATATACAATACATGTGCAGTAAGGGAAAATGCTGAGCTAAAGGTGTATGGTAACCTAGGTCACCTAAAGTCAATCAAGAGAAAAAGACCAGACATGAAGATAGTTGTCTGTGGCTGTATGATGCAGCAAGAGCATATAGTTGAAGAAATAAAGGCAAAGCACCAACATGTAGATCTTGTGTTTGGTACTCATAACCTTTACAAGTTCCCAGAGCTACTAGCAAGTACATTTGAATCAGACAAGATACTTGTAGATGTTTGGGATATAGATGGCGAAGTTGTTGAAGGTTTAAAGTCAAACAGGAAATTTGATACAAAGGCATTTGTAAATATTATGTATGGTTGCAACAATTTCTGTACCTACTGCATAGTTCCCTATACAAGGGGTAGGGAAAGATCTAGAAAGCCTAAAGATATAATTTCTGAGATAGAAGACCTAGTAAAGGGCGGAGTTAGAGAGGTTACATTACTTGGTCAAAATGTCAATTCTTATGGTAAGACATTGGAAGAAGATGATAGGATTAGTTTTGCAGACTTACTAAGAAGGGTTAATGAAATAGAGGGGCTTGAGAGGATAAGATTTATGTCTTCTCATCCAAAGGACATATCAGATGATGTGATATACGCTATGAGGGACTGTAAAAAAGTCTGTGAGTTTTTACATTTACCATTCCAGGTAGGTTCTACATCACTTTTAAAGAAGATGAATAGACACTACTCTAAGGAAGACTATCTAAATATTATCAAGAAGGCAAAAGAAGAGATACCTGATCTTGCCTTTTCTACAGATATTATGATAGGTTTCCCTGGAGAGACAGACGAGGATGTTCAGGATACAATAGATATATGTGAAGAGGTAAGATTTGATACGGCCTTTACATTTATATATTCAAAAAGACAGGGAACACCTGCAGCAAAAATGGAAGACCAAATACCTGAAGAAATCAAGCATAAGAGGTTTGACAAGGTCCTTTCTGTAATAAATAGGATATCAGGTGAGAAAAATCACCTATACGATGGTAAAATTGTAGAAGTCTTAGTAGAAGGTGCTAGCAAGAAAGATTCTAGTATTATGACTGGAAAATCAAGACAAAACAAGACTGTGAATTTCACTGGAGGGGATGAGTCTCTAGTAGGTAGGCTTGTAAATGTCAAGATTACTGATCCTAAGTCATTTTCGCTTAATGGGCAGCTAGCTGAGGTAGTATCATAATAGGAGAGTGGACTATGACGAATAAAAAAATAATAGCCTTATTGTTTTTTGCTACCAGCCTCCTAGTGGGTTGTGGAGAAAAAATAGATAGAGAGCAGTATATAGTCTCTACAGATGTAAAGGAAGATAAGGTTGAATACGAATTTTATAACAATTCAGTAGTTGATAGTGGCTATAACTGGTATAATACTTATATAAGTAATCTGATTCAACCCTTAAAAGACAGAGACTATAAGATAGAACCACAAAAAGTTAAGGAACAGATAAGACTTGTGAATAATAAAATCAAGGAAGTAGACGGTATTGACCCTAAGAAGGTTCAAAAAGCAATAGACTTGGTTGCAAAGGACCAGTCAAAGAACAATATAAAGGACAAGGTCTATGATGATAAGATGAAAGACTCTAAAAAGAATGTACCCCACAATATTGAAACGATGGTAAAAATGTTGAGGTCCATTGAAGATGGGTTAAAACTAGGGCTAGACGGAAGTTTTGATGATAATGATAGGTCAAAACTTGACCAGGTTCAAAAGAATTTGATTTCTGTATATGACGATACCCTGTTAATCCATTAAGTTAAAACAAGATAATGTTAGGTCAGATGAGAGATCAAACATATATCCAGATAAAATATGTATTATAAAAATTTAAAATCTATATAAATTAATAATCAGGAGGTAAGTATGGCTTACGACAGAGAAAACTCTAACTTTATAAGAAACATAATAATAGATGACCTAGAATCTAAAAAACATGACAGTATTATAACAAGGTTTCCACCAGAACCAAACGGCTACCTACACATAGGTCATGCCAAGTCTATATGTCTGAACTTTGGCCTAGCTAGAGAGTTTGGTGGAAGGGTAAACATGAGATTTGATGATACGAATCCTGTAAAAGAAGACGTTGAATACATAGAATCAATCAAAAATGATGTAAGATGGCTTGGTTTTGATTGGAACGAACTTCATTTTGCGTCTGATTATTTTGATGAGATGTATTCAAGAGCAGTTCTATTAATCAAGAAGGGGCTTGCTTATGTAGATGACCTTACTGCCGAAGAGATGAAGGAGTACAGGGGAACTCTTACTGAACCAGGTAAGGATTCACCTTATAGAAATAGAACAGTTGAAGAAAACCTAGACCTATTTGAAAGAATGAAAAATGGAGAGTTTGAAGATGGTGCTAAGGTATTAAGAGCTAAGATTGACATGGCATCACCAAACATCAACCTTAGAGATCCCGCCATATATAGGATATCTCATTCTACTCACCACAATACTGGTGACAAGTGGTGTATATACCCTATGTATACTTTTGCCCATCCACTAGAAGACGCAATTGAAGGTATAACTCATTCTATTTGTACAGTAGAATTTGAAGCCCAGAGACCTTTCTATGATTGGGTAGTAAAGGAATGTGAAATGCCTAAGGTTCCTAGACAGATAGAATTTGCAAGACTTAATATGACTAATACTGTAATGTCTAAGAGAAAGTTAAAACTATTGGTTGACAATGGTATAACTGATGGTTGGGACGATCCTAGAATGCCTACAGTATCAGGTCTTAGAAGAAGGGGTTACACACCAGAGGCTATCAGAAACTTCTGTGCGGAAATAGGTGTATCAAAGGCTGATTCTGTAGTAGATAGCCAGATGCTTGACTTCTTCCTTAGGGAAGACCTACAGCCTAAGTCTCCACTTGCAATGGCTGTTATTAACCCACTTAAACTAGTTATAACTAACTATCCTGAAGGGGAATCAGAAGAAATAGAAATAGAAAACCACGCAAAGAACGAAGAAATGGGCAAGAGAATGGTGTCATTCTCAGGTACCCTATATGTTGAGAGAGACGATTTTATGGAAGTTCCGGCCAAGAAGTACCATAGACTGTATCCAGGTAACGAAGTCAGACTAAAGGGTGGATACTATGTAAAATGCAACGACATTATAAAGGATGAAAATGGAGAAGTTACAGAAATCCATTGTACATACGATCCTGCTACTAAGTCTGGTTCAGGCTTTGAAGGTAGAAAAGTAAAGGCTACAATCCATTGGGTAGATGCCAACAATTGTAGACCAGCTGAGTTCAGACTATATGAACCATTAATTCTTGACAATGATCCTGAAAATGAAGGCAAGCACTTCTTAGATCAGATTAATGAAAACTCTCTAATAATTAAGAATGGTTTTGTTGAAAAGACTGGTACAGAAGGTATTAAGCCAGGAGAAAGACTACAGTTTATCAGAAATGGATTCTTCTGCCTAGATACAAAATACTCAAGACAAGACAATCTAGTGTTCAACAGGATAGTACCTCTTAAGAGTTCTTTTAAAATTGCAAAGTAAATAATATGTATAAATACTTGACTAGTAAGGTTATACCTAACCTTGCTAGTCAGTTTTTTTGTTGATTAACTATATAGCTTTATAAATTTGTGGTATAATTAACTTAATGAGAGTGCGTGGAGGACAGTATGAGTCTAAAAGAATTTGAATTTATTGATGATGCTATTTCCTTGTTAAAGGAGCAAACACCAGCCCTTGAGGTTATAGAAGATGAGTTGGTAAGATATTTTGGGTCACTCCCAATTAAGGATGGCCAGTTAATAGCCGTTAGCTCCAGAATCAAGTCTGAAAGCAGTTTAAAAGAAAAAATAATTAGAAATAGATATATGGTAGACTATGATAGGGCCAAAGATCTTATATCTGACATACCTGACCTTATAGGTGTTAGGATTGAGTGCAAGTTTGTTAAGGATGAAAAAGAAATATTTATGCGAATTAAAAAGTTATTCAACATGACTGATGATGGTAAGTTTTTCTATTCAAAGGCAAACAAGAATATCCTGCTATATATGTTTGATAGGCAGCCCCTAAGACAAAAAAATGGGTTTGAAATCTACAAGATTGACGGTGAGTATACATTCTTGAATAGGAAAATCAAGTTTGAACTCCAGATTAAATCACTTGTAAATGTCTTTTGGAGTGAAATTGAACACAAAATTATATATAAAAATTCTACCTACTTGTTAGAAGATAAATTTTTGAAGGATATGATGTCATCTATAAAGAATAATCTTACAATGATAGATGACCAGCTACTAAATATATACGATAATTTCAAGTCTGGAAACAGTGTAGATAAGAATACTAGCAAAGACGAGATACATTCCCTATTTGCTAAATTTTTATATGACGCTATTACTGTCAAGATGGAAAACCAGCTTTCATTTAAGATAGACTTCAAGAAGCCTTGTGAGACCATCCTTAGTTATTCTATGAATAAGTATGAGAAACATCCGGACTCCCTAAGTGCCTTTATGACAGAAGAATACAGGAAGATAAACGGCTTTATAAATAAGGACATAGACTTTAATGCAACACTTGAAATAGATGAGGACCTTAAATTTGAGGATGAGTTTTTCTCTGATGTGTCAGCAATATTTATAGAGAAGATGAATAGTGAAGTGACATGGAATTTATTCTTTAGAATACTATTTGAACTTGAACCTGATTCAAATACGGATGACTTTAAGAATTTCTTGAGTTTTTACAAGAAGTCTCTTATAAATATAGAGAGTATCATAAATATAGTCGATAGGTTTGGTGAATACAGCAATAGGATTATAGATGATATGTACAAGTGCATATATAAAATGATCCTAGAGGTTGGACGTATCGAAATATTTTATGACTATAATATTAGTAGGATAAACAAGCTAGCATCAGAAGGTCTAGAGTATGTATGTTATGAATTTGATACTTACTATGATTACATGGAGCAAAGAAGGATAATATCCAAAACTATGGAAGATTCTTTGATAAAAATATTCAAATAAGAGTATTGTAAAGGAAGTGAACAAAATGAAAGAGGCTTTATCATATCTAAGATTGATATTAACCGAGGAGAATAGCCACAAACCAATTTATTTAAAACCTACTATAGAAGCAAATATTATTGATCAGGATAGTCAAGCCATGAAGCTAGATGACTACAAAAAATCGATTGATTTCTTTGCTAAAAGAGGGCTCAAAAAAATAAAGTTTGTGGGTGGTGAACCACTTGAATACAGGGGTTTGGACCAACTTATAGAATATGCAAACAAGTCCGGTATTGAAGATATAGGCATTACTACTAATGGACTTGGACTTGGTACTAGAGTATTAGACCTTAAGGCTAAGGGTCTTACAAATGTAAATTTATCCATAGACTCCCTAAAAGAGTATAGGTACCAGGCCTTGATGCAGGGGGCCAACCTTAAGGAAGTATTTTTGTCTATTGATGCTTGTAGGTCAGCAGATGTAAAAGTAAAGATAAACTGTACAGCAATAAAGGGCTTTAATGATGACGAGTTGCTTGATTTTATGAAGTTGTCTATATCTAATGATATAGATATCAGGCTAGTTGAACTGCTCCCATACGGCATAGACCCAAAGGTATATGAAAGAGGCTACTTAGACCTAAGAGAGGTTATAGACAACACAGAAGGCATACTTGAAGAAAAAGGTGAAGAAAAGAGTCTTGGTGATTATTTTAGGATATACGAAGCCAAGGGAAGAATAGGAATAATAACTAAAAATCATAGAGAATACAAGGAAGACCTAAGGAGGATAAATATTTCTAATAGGGGATATATGAATGTAGGTCAGTTACAGAAAAATGAATATTTTATCAAACCATTGCTAGACGACAAGATGGCCATGAACATACTTTTTAACAAAATTAAATTCGGTGTTTAGTTTATTTATCTAGTCGAGCTCAATATATGAAATTATGTTAAGATGATGTTAAATTTAACCTTATCTTAACATTTTTTTTACAATTCGTGATATTATATTAGCTGTAGGGTATTGTGGTATGTAGCTTAATATATAGCCATGCAAATTTGAGGAATGCCTTATAAGCAAATCGATTAGGAGAGGTGAAGAAATGGAGATAGCAATATCTTTGATTGCTGGTCTGGGTATGTTCCTTTACGGTATGAACGTAATGGGAGATGGTTTACAAAAGGCAGCCGGTGATAAACTTAAAAAAATTATTGAAATGTTGACTACCAATAGGATAATGGGAGTCTTGGTTGGTGCAGTTGTTACTGGAATCATACAGTCTTCAAGTGCTACTACAGTTATGACAGTTGGATTTGTAAATGCTGGAATTATGACATTAAAACAAGCCATAGGTATTATAATGGGTGCCAATATCGGTACTACTGTTACAGCCCAACTTGTATCTTTTAGTATTGAAAAGTATGCTCCGATAGCTATCGGTATAGGTGTTTTATTTTGGTTATTTTCAAAGAACACTACAGTAAAGAATTTTAGCGAAATCTTGATAGGTTTTGGTATACTTTTCGTTGGTATGAACTTTATGAAGGCAGCAGCAGCTCCAGTATCAGAGATGCAGTCAGTACACAATGCCATGTTGTATTTGAGTAGGAACCCACTTCTTGGTGTCTTGGCCGGTTTTATGATTACAGGTACTATACAGTCGTCAAGTGCTTCAATAGGTATATTGATAGTTCTTGCGTCACAAGGTGTGTTACCAATTACAGCGGCTCTACCTGTTCTATACGGTGATAATATTGGTACTTGTGTTACATCACTTTTATCTACTATAGGTGCTAGCAGAAACTCTAAGAGAACTGCTCTTATGCATTTATGTTTCAATGTTATAGGTACAATACTATTCATAGTTGTACTTTCAAGACCTATAATTAGAATAGTTGAGAATGTAGACCCTACTAATGTTCCAAGACAGATAGCCAATGCTCATACACTATTTAACCTAGTGAATGTAGTGATACTTCTTCCGTTTAGTAATTATATAGTCAAACTTGCCTATAAACTTGTTCCACTAAACGAAGAGGATGAGGATGAAAAGCTAGCAACTACTAAGTTCCTTGATGATAGAATGCTTGAAACACCTTCAATAGCCCTATCAAATACAGTGGATGAAATAATTAGAATGGCTAGTAGATCTACAAGGTCTCTTAATTACGCCTACGACTCAATAAAGTCTGGAAGTGATGAACTAAGATCAAAATCATTTGACTACGAGCAAATAGTTAATTCTTTACAGTACGATATAACTAATTTCTTATTTAAATTAACTACTAGAAACCTTAGTGACGCTGAAAGGATAAAGACTGATGTCTTGTTTCATATAGTTAACGATATAGAAAGAGTCGGTGATCACGCTGAGAATATAGCAGAGATTTCACAGGAATTGTCTGATAAAAATGTAGTATTTTCAGAAGAAGCTATAAAGGAGTTAGATCTAATATTTGATATAGCATCAAATAACTTCTATGACTCTATAACAGCAATTAAAACAAACAATCTTGAGCTGGCTGAGACAGTAGCTCAAAGAGAAAAGAAGGTAGACCTACTTGAACAAAGTGCTAGAAACTCACATATGGCAAGGTTGCACGAAGAATCTTGTTCTGTTGAAGCAGGTATATACTTCTTAGATATAATTTCAAACCTTGAGAGAATTTCTGACCACTCAAAGAACATAGTTGAAGAGATGAACAGAATGCAGGGACATATATAAGTTAAAGCCCCATTTGGGGCTTTTTTCTTATAGAATATTTTTAAATGGAGGATAATGTGCTTAGTAGAGATAATATAGATATAAAAAAATTGCCAAAAATAGACTTACATAGACACCTAGATGGGTCTTTGAGGGTCGAATCTGTAATTGATGAAGCAAGAAAACAAGGTATTGACATAGGTGATTATAAGGACATTGAGTCTAGACTTACCGCCAAGGAAAAAGAAGCTTCTTTAGTAGATTATCTGAAGTGCTTTGATCTACCTATAAAACTTATGCAGACAAGTCAGGCCCTTGAAAGGTTTACCTATGAATTTTTTGAAGATGCCTATAATGATGGGTTGGTATACTTAGAACTGAGATTTGCACCTGTACTGCATACTCAAAAAGGCCTATCCCTAGCTGATGTCATAGGGGCAGTAAAAAGAGGTATGGACAGGGCTACAGAGGATTATCCTATATATGGAAATATAATACTTTGCTGTATGAAGAACTTATCCCAGGACCAGGCAATAGAAACCATAGAAGCTGGGAAAAAATTTATAGGTAAAGGTGTTGTAGGAGTAGATCTTGCTGGACCAGAATGTGAAGGCTTTGCTCACAAGTTTATAGATGCTATGAAATTGGCAAAATCATATGGCTATAGGATTACCATACATGCGGGCGAAGCTGCTTCTGGACAAAATGTTGCAGATTCTATAGAACTCTTAGGAGCTGAGAGGATAGGTCATGGTGTAAGAATTTTTGACAATTCTAATGCATATGGTATAGTAATAGATAGGGGAATTTTATTGGAAATCTGTCCAACTAGTAATATACAGACCTCTACAGTAGAAAGAATGGATGCCCACCCTTTTATTGACTATTATAAAGAAGGAATTAACGTATCCTTTAATACCGACAATACAAGGGTATCAAATACCAACTTAAGTAAAGAATTATCAATAGTTTTTGATATGTTGAATTTGGACAAAAATGGGTATAAAAACCTATATGTAAATGCTGTTAAATCTTCATTTGCATCCGAGGCCGTAAAAAATAAATTACTAGCCCTAATATAAATTAATAAATTTTTTGGAGGTTTTAAAATGACAGAAGAAAATAGAGCAATAGGTGATTCAACAAATAAGCCTAACAACAATATCAAAAAGGTTATAGGCGTTATGAGTGGCAAGGGTGGAGTTGGTAAGTCAACTGTGACAACACTCTTAGCCCAGCAGTTAGTTGAAAATGGCCACACTGTAGGAATACTTGATGCAGATATAACTGGTCCAAGTATTCCAAAGTTACTTAATATGGGTGATGCTAAGGCATATTCAGATGGTGATTTTATAGTTCCAGTTATGTCTCAGTCAGGCATAAAGGTAGTATCACTAAACCTTTTGATAGATGAAGAAGAGGCTCCAGTTATATGGAGGGGGCCAATGGTAGGTGGAGCTGTTCAGCAGTTCTACAATGACACAGTATGGGGAGATTTAGACTACCTATTAATTGATATGCCTCCTGGAACAGGTGATGTTGCCCTTACAGTAATGCAGTCTATAAGACTTACAGGAATAGTTATGGTATCTATACCTCAGAACCTAGTGTCTATGATAGTTGCAAAGGCTATTAACATGGCCAAGCAGATGGATATACCAGTTATTGGATTGGTTGAAAATATGAGCTACGTTCCATGTCCATCATGTGATGAAAAGATAAGAATATTCAAGGATGACAACTTGGACAGCTTCTTGAAGGAATACGACCTAGACCTATTAGGTGAGTTACCTATGTCAGCAGAAGTGATAGACATTACAAACAATGGTATCAAGTCACTTAGCCCAGGCCTAAAAGAAGAAGTAGTTGCTATGACTAAAAAGGTTGAGAACTACAAGAGGAAATACAGTATGTCAATGTTTGGTAAATAAGCACTGATAAAGTAAATAAAAATAAAAAATGACTAGCTAAGTTTATCTTGGCTAGTCATTAGTTGTAACTAAAGTTTCTTTATTGATTTTATTGAATTTATAGGAATATATAAGTTATGGTTTTCATCTGCTCCTTCAATCGTAGAGTTTTTTGAAGTATGAGTTAGGGTAAGTGACAAATCGTCTACGTCCGAAATTACACCATAAAGTTTTTTTCTTGATAGATATGAATCAAGTTCTACAAACTCATTCATATGTTCATCAATAAATTCACTGAAACTCAAAGGTCTTCTTTTTCTAGCGTTCAACATAATTACACCCCCTTAAACAAATCTCTATGTTGAATTTTTGAAAACATTTACCTGTTTTATTAAATATATTATATAGCATAATTAAGTGAAAGTAAAGGAGTTTAAGCAAAACATATGAGTTTTTATAGTAAAAATGAAAATAGAATTAAATTAATTGAAGTTAGATATAAATCTAAGTTTCTGAATGTATACGAGGTGATGTATAAAAATAAACTAAACCAGGACAAAAAATGGATTGTAGCCTCAAGAAAAAACAAAAAAGATTACACAGATTTATTAAACAAAGATAGGGAGTTCGGTGCTGATGCAGTATTAATTGTAGGTATGAACAAGCAAGCAGATACCGATAGACTAGTCCTTATAAAAGAATATAGGGTCCCAATAAATGACTATATATATTCTTTGCCTGCTGGTTTAATAGACAAGGATGAAGACATATATGAGTCTGCAATAAGGGAGATGAAGGAAGAGACAGGTCTTGATTTATATGACATTAACAAAGACCTTACCGTTGAGAATTCATACGCTTCCGTTGGTATGTCAGATGAATCACTAGCCATAGTATACGGAAAGGTGAGAGGGAATATATCCAAAGACTACCAGGAAATCAGTGAAGATATAGATACCATTTTGGTTACAAGAGAAGAAGCTAGACAGATAATGGATTCAAATAGCCCAATAGACATAAAAGCTTTATTGGTCCTAAGGGATTTTGTAGGGGATAATATATGTTCACATATCTAATAAGGTGTGAGGATGGGTCCCTCTACTGTGGATATACAACGGATATTGCCAATAGGTACAAAAAGCATAAGGATGGAAAGGGAGCCAAATATACCCGAAATAAAAAAGTGAAGAGCTTGGAACTATATATAGAGTTATACTCAAAGTCTGATGCTATGAGACTTGAGGCCCTTATAAAAAATAGATTTTCCAAGAAAGAGAAGGAAGAACTTATCAATGGAGATGACTCACTTATAGACCAATTTCAGCTAGATTACAAACGTATTGTAAGAAGACCAGATATGGATATTTTGTATACATAACAGATTAAAATTGTGTTATAATATATCATGCTGGGGGTGAGGAAATGTTTAAATTTAAGATCGGACCTATTATGCTATTTATAGTGTCGGTGTTTTTTATAGGGTTGGCATCGAGGTATAACAAGGCAACCGAATTGATTTATACAAATGTTATAAACAGATTTTTTAGAGAAAAACTAAGTCTGATATTTGATAAGATATCTGTTCCAGTTGGGGATATAGTAACTGTAGTTATCATCATATTTATTTTATTGGCAATAATAAACTTTATCAAGAATATAGTAAGACCCAAAAAATGGATCACATATATCTATAGGCTGTTCTGGGGCAGTGTAAATGTCATATGTGTATCTATGTTCATATATGTTTTACTTGCTGGACTTAATTATCATATACCAGACCTATCGACATCGTTAATAGAAAAATACAATCACAAGTATTCAACAGAGGTCAAGGTAAATGCTGACAATGCCAAAAGGGTCGAAGTTTACAAGTATATAGAGTCAAAGGCTGTTGAGACAAAAGAACTTTTAAATACCAATAGTGATGCTGGTGATTCGGATAATTCCAGCTGGGACATAAGGGATATATCAGCTCAGATCAGTCAGGGATACAGTATTATATCAGACCAATTCCCTATCTTAGGTGGTCATTACTGCCTACCTAAGTACTCTATCAAGTCGCCAGTATTTAATATCATGGGGCTTGATGCTAGGTACTATATGTTGACAAATGAGGTGAGTGTAAGTAACGAGCTACCATCTTTATATCAGCCATTTATATTAGGCAAGTACATGGCATACCAAAGAGGAGTTGTAAAAGAGGATGAGGCAGAGTTTTATTCATATCTCGCCCTAATCAATTCTCCTGATCAAAAGTTGAGATATTCAGCTTATATTTCTATGTTGGAATCACTTTCAGAGGGGTTGAAAGTAACTGATAAGATAGAATACAATAGATTGATGTCTTCACAGAGCCATGCTATAAAAAAGGATATAGAAATAATCAGAGCCTATAAAGCTAGCTATGGTATGGGTAAGGACTTTAAGGACCTATACAATTATACATTTAGAAGGGTGAATGGTGACGTAAGAGTTGAACCAGTGAATAGTCAGGTTGCTTATATACTCGCTACTTACTATTCGCTTTCTCCATATCAAAACTAATATAAGTGGTATCCAATTGTAAAATGGGTACCACTTTTTAAAATCCATCACTGTCAAGGTCGCGTCTTTCATTGACACTTGTCAGTCTTTGTTGTAAAATAAAATATGAGTTATTATGTGCAAAGAGGTGAAATCATGTCGCAAAACCCGAAAGTAGATTTTCTTAAAGGGAATTTTTATGAAAAAATAGGTAAATCAGAGTTGGCAGTAGAGAAGTTTGTCGAAGCAGCAGAAGCTGGTTATGACAAGGCTCAGTTGATACTTGGTCAACTCTATGATAGTGTGGGTGAAATAGAAAAGGCTGAAAACTGGTATAAGTTGGCCTTTAATAGTGGTATAGATTACGCTGCATTTAACCTCGGAAATATGTACTATAACAATGAGATATATGATACAGCCCTGTATTGGTATGAGTTGGCATCTCAAAGGGGCATACTTGCTGCTAAGAACAACCTAGGAGTGATCTTCTATATTCTTGAAGACTATGAGATGTCTGAGAAGATACTTACTGAGGCGGCAGGCGAAGGATTTTCAAAATCCTATTTCAACCTAGGATTACTAAACCATGAGCTAGACAAGGAAGAAATGTCTGAAACCATGTACAATAAGGGTGTTGAGGCTTCTGATGAGGATGCTATATACAACATGGCAGTCATTGAAATGGACAGGAGCAACTATGATAGGGCTATGGAACTATACAAGAGACTGACTAAGAAGAAACATATCAATGCTTGTATAAACTTAGGTATTTTATTAGAACTAGGCGACAATTTTAACGAGGCAGAGAAAGTGTACACAATAGCTGCTGAGGAAGGAAATGCCATTGCCCAATATAGATTAGCCTACATATTAGACAAGAAGAAAAAAGAATCTGATGCTATCCACTACTATGAGTTGGCAGTTGCACAGGACTTTACCCTTGCAAAATACAGGTTGGCCAACCTATATAACAGGAACAATGATACAGACAATGCTAGAATATACTATAAACAAGCTGCGGATGATGGCGTCAAAGAGGCAAAAAACAACCTAGCTGGAATACTTTTTGAAGACAAAAACTTCAAAGAGGCTGGAAAATACTATAAGGAAGCTATAAAAGATGGTTGTTATAATTCAGCTGAAAACATGGGTGACTTGTGTAGGGCGTTAAAAGAATATGATCTTGCCCTTAACTACTATAAGATGATACCTGATTCTATATCATGCCAAATCAAACTTGCAAATATCTATGAAAAAAAGAATGACATAGATAACATGACTAATTGGTATAAAAAAGCAGCAGATAATGGTGATTTGGAGTCTTGTTTTAAACTAGCTACTATATATGAAAGGACCGGCAACCCAAAAGGAGCAATCAGATACTATCAGATTGCAGCTGAACACGGCCATGATATAGCCAAGTTATATGCAGGAAGGTTGTTCTTCCTTGAGGCAAACTATGAAGAGGCAAAAAGGTACTTAGAAGGACCTGCCCAACTCAACAATATATATGCTTTAAATACTATGGGAGTCATGTACGACAACTTTTTTAAAGACCCTAAAAAGGCCATAGAATACTATGAGAAAGCAGCTAACCTAAAATGTACTGAATCCATGTACAATCTTGCCCAACTCCTGTTTAGACTATATGAATACGATAAAGCAGAGAGATACCTAAAATTGGGTACAGAATACGGCAATAAGAGATGCGAGTACTTTTTGGCAGCCTTTTACTATAGAAAATCTATGGATATGTTTAAGGCTCTTTCCAATATTAGTTACGAGAACACGAGTGAACTGTCTAATGATATAAAAATATTAAACTTTATAGATGATCACCTTCTTATGACAGACTTTAAGGTCAGCCCATTGATGTATGAAGAATTAAAAGAAGATGTAGAACCTCTATACATTATAGATATACAAGAGGATATAACACAATATATTAAGCCAAAAGAAGTTAGGATGGCTGTAGACCAAGGTGAAGTGGAAGACCTTGATATATAAATTACAAGTTAGGAGGTGATAGTATGATAAGATACTACAAGACAGTTAATCTAAAACTAGAAAGAATAAATGATTTTGAACCTGAGTGTTGGATTAACATATCTGAACCTACATCAAATGAGATAGATGATATGGCAAACTTACTTGATATCGAAGTAGACATACTATCAGCTGCCCTAGACGATGAAGAGTCTTCAAGAATAGAATATGATGAAAATTATACAATGCTTATAATAGATATACCTTTCGATATGTCTGATACAGAGGCATCAAATTATATAACTATACCTATAGGTATAATTCTTACTAAGAATTGTATTTTAACTGTGTGCTCCAAGCAGTCTAGGATAATCAATGACTTTATAGTAGGTCACGTTAAGGAGTTTTATACATTTATGAAAACAAGGTTTATACTTCAGATTTTGTATAGAAACGCATCTTACTACCTACTATACCTAAGAAGGATCAACAAGAGAACTAATGCAATAGAGCATGAAATTTACTCATCAATGAAAAATAAAGAGCTAAACCAGTTGCTACAATTGGAGAAGTCTTTGGTATATTTCTCTACGTCGCTCACAGCCAATGAAGCTACCCTAGATAGGATAGTGAAACAAAATATTATAAAGCACTATGAAGAAGATAATGACTTATTAGAAGATGTTATTATAGAGAATAAGCAGGCACTTCAGATGTCAAAGATGTATGGAGATATCCTTAGTAGGATTATGGATGCCTTCTCTGCTATAATATCCAACAACCAGAATACTGTTATGACAAACTTGACTATAATCACTATTATAATGGCAGTTCCAACTATCATATCCGGTCTATTCGGTATGAACGTTGGCGGTATACCTTTTTCTAGTCATCCACTTGGATTTTTGATAGTAAATGTTATTACAGCCCTTATATGTGTCGTGTCAACTATATATCTAGTTAAGAAAAAGTTCTTGTAAGAGGAATTATTATGAAAGAGATTTATTATGAAAAATTCTTGTCTATAGATACAAAGAGGGCAGAGACCCGTATGGATAGCTGCAAACTCTACAATAGGTATGAACCAACGCCCTATGAGGTCTTAGAGAAGCTATTGGATAGCTATGAGATATCAGACCAAGACCACATAGTCGATTTTGGGTCAGGTAAGGGTAGGGTAGCCTTCTTTTTAAATTGTTTTACAGGTGCAGGAGTTACTGGTGTAGAACTAGTTACTGAATTTCACGACAAGTCAATAAGTAACTACAAATCATACAAGGCTTGCCAAACAAAAAAGTCAAACTTGTTTGATGGTTTAAAGGCTAAGAAAAATGCTGACAAGACCAAGATATTCTTTGTAAATGACTATGCAGAAAGATATGCAATATCTAGGTTTGAAAACAAGTTCTTCTTTTTTAACCCATTCAACAAGATGATATTTATAAATGTAGTAAACAATATTATAGGGTCCTATGAGGAATTCAAAAGACCCATTGATATCATAATGTATTATCCATCCATGGATTTTATAGACTATCTTGAGGATAAGACGGTATTTAACCACATGATGGATATAGATACTAGCGGTGATCAGTTTACTTCTAATAATTTCAGGGAGAAGATATCAATCTACAGGATAGGAGATATGGGCCTTGATAGTTTAGGAAGTTGCATTTCTCAAAAAAACGCAAGTAAACCTTGCTATATAAAGATGAAAAAATAGGCTGCCAAAATGGCAGCCTTATTTAAATCTATAAATTATTAGTCTATAACCTTGTTCTGTAGAGATCTATTGTACTTGACTCTATCCTGTTCATTTAGGATTTTCTTTCTAAGTCTGATAGAATCGGGTGTTACTTCTACTAGCTCGTCATCTTCTATAAATTCAAGTGATTCTTCAAGTGTAAATATCTTAGGTGGAGCGAGCTTGATAGCATCATCTGAACCAGATGCTCTGACGTTACTCATTTTCTTGTTCTTGCATGGGTTTACTACCATGTCTTCTTTTCTAGAGTTCATACCTATGATCATACCCTCGTATACATCTAGACCTGGGTCTACAAATAGTGTACCTCTTGATGATAGGGCATTTAGGGCATAACCCATTGTCTTACCTGGTGTCTGAGATATTAGAACACCATTTAATCTTGAAGGTATTTCACCCTTGTATTCTTCAAATCTTTCAAATGATGAAAGTAGGGTACCTTCACCTCTTGTAACATTTATAAATTCACTTCTGTATCCTAGAAGCCCCCTAGTAGGAACTATATACTGGATCTTAACATAGTCTCCTTCAAGAATCTCCATTGATTCCATCATACCCTTTCTTAGGTTTAGTTCGTTAATTACTGAACCTGAGTATGTTTCTGGGCAAGATACAGTTACTCTTTCAACTGGCTCTAACAAGTTACCTTCTTCATCCCTATGCATCAATACCTGAGGCTTAGATACACCTAGTTCGTATCCTTCACGTCTCATGTTTTCTATTAGGATAGAAAGGTGAAGTTCTCCACGGCCGCTGACCCTGTATCCATCAGTAGTTTCTAGAGGTTCAACTCTTAGACCTACATTTACTTCTAGTTCTTTTTCTAGTCTTTCCTTTATATGTCTTGTAGTTACAAACTTACCGCTTCTACCAACGAATGGTGAGTCATTTACCATAAAGTTCATTGATAGGGTAGGCTCTTCAATTAGGATAGCTCCCATTGGAAGTGGCTTGTCTACTGCACATATAGTTTCTCCGATTGATATATCAGATATACCAGCTATTACAACCATTTCTCCTGATACAGCCTCATTAGTCTGTACCTGCTTTAGACCTTCGTATACAGATAGCTTTGAAATCTTTCCTTTTCTAGCTTCCTTGCCTTCAGAACATATAGATATAGGTTCTGATGCATCTAGCTTACCCTTGAAAACTCTGCCTATACCAAGTCTACCTATATAGTCATCATAGGCTAGGGCAGATATCTGAACCTGAAGTGGTTCTTCATCGTAGTCTGGGTAGGCATCAACATGGTTGATTATTGTTTCGAATAGTGGAGATAGATCCTTGCCTTCTTCATCTAGTTCCTTGATTGCGATTCCCTGCTTTGCTATACCATATACTATAGGGAAGTCACACTGTTCATCTGTAGCATTTAGCTCTACAAATAGGTCGAATACCTCGTTTACAACCTCTTCAGCCCTCTGGTCCTTCTTGTCTATCTTATTTATAAATAGGATAGGTCTTAGGCCCTGTTCTAGAGACTTCTGAAGAACAAATCTTGTCTGAGGCATTGGTCCTTCTGTAGCATCTACAAGTAGGATTACTGTATCAACTGTTTTAAGTACACGCTCAACTTCAGAAGAGAAGTCACTATGGCCTGGTGTATCCACTATATTTATCTTATACTTGTCATGTCTGATTGAACAGTTCTTAGAATATATTGTGATTCCTCTTTCCTGTTCTAGGTCATTACTGTCCATGACACAGTCTTTTACTACTTCGTTGTCTCTAAAGACACCACTCTGATTTAAAAATGCATCTACTAGGGTAGATTTTCCGGCATCGACATGCGCGATAACCGCAATATTGATAATGTTATGTTCTAAACTCACAAAAAACGCTCCTTCTTTTTATTTATGTTACTAAACCAACCTGGTATATATTACTAGATCTTAGTCTTGTATTATTAAAATTAGTCAACTTTATAAGTATATCAAAAATGGAGCGTTTTGTACATACAATCTCGTATAAATATTTAATTGTCATTCTTAATTTTAATTGTAAAAGCTAGTAAAATGCCCTTATATAATTTGAAAAATTAAGTATTTTATTTCTTCGGCATAAAATCATCCTTGTCATTGTCATAAGACCTTACAAGATAGGTAAGTATAAAGCCGCAAGCAAGTCCACCTATTACTATTTTCCATGGGACATCATGACCACCTATCATACTTGATATTAGGGTTCCAACTGCAGAAAAAGCAGAGAACATAGCTATAAAATATAGCAGATATTTTGTTGATTTACTCATTTTAATTCAAGCAAGACTAATATCCTGCTTATCCTCCTGTGATAATTTAGTATAAATAAAAAATAATTTCTTATAAGCTATATTATAAGATACTTCTTCTATTATTTCAATCGTTTGCAGACTATTGTTAGCTATATGGATAGATGTTTTAAAATTTAGTTGAATTGCTATTCAAGTAGATATTTGCCTAAATTTTTAAGTCTTTATTTATGCAGACGATTAAGTATATAGTTGAATAAATATAAGAGGGGTATTTTTAAATAAATAATCATTCTCTACTTGATAAAAATACCTATGAGGGGTATACTTATTGTAGGAAATATAGGAGGTATACAATGACAGAATTTAATAAAAGCGATAAATATATAGATAAAAACAATGATAATGTCATAGAAAATGACAGGTATGGAAACAAAAGCCTGGGTAAATACACGAATAAAGATACAGTTTCTACAGACACTAGTCCTACTAGAGAGATAGATTTCTATGTAAAGGGGATGTCTTGTGCTGCTTGTTCTAAGGCTGCTGAAAGATCTTTGAATAAGACATCAGGTATCACTAGTGCAAGCGTCAATATAGCTACAGAAAAGGCGTGTGTAGTATATAATCCAGACCTGTGTAGTCTTGAAGATATGAAAAAATCCATAGAAGGGGCAGGTTTTAAACTTGTTACTAACGAAGAGGCTCTTAATGATGCTGGAGAAAATACCAGTAGGTTGAATTTTACAGTGGCAATTACCCTTGCAGCCATCCTGTTTACTATTTCTATGGGGCCTATGATGGGTATTAGGTTGCCAAAAATAATATCTCCACACCACAGCCCAATGAATCATTCAATACTGCAATTATTGCTTGTCATACCTGTTATGATTGCGGGTAAGAAGTTCTACACAAACGGATACTCATCACTATTTAAGAAAAATCCTAATATGGATTCTCTAGTGGCGGTATCGACAACAGCTGCCTTTTTATTTTCCGTGTATAATACGATAAAGATGTGGCTTGACCCTTCATTTACAATGGCTATCATGGACAATGGGCACCATTTGCCCTTGTACTTTGAATCATCCGCAATGATAATAGCCCTTATAATGCTGGGCAAGCACCTTGAGACAAGATCCAAAAACAAGACCAACCAAGCCATCAAGTCACTGATACAGCTCCAAGCCAAGACAGCCATAATAGAAGTAGACGGCATAGAAAAAGAAGTTGCTATGGAAGATGTTATAGTTGGAGATATAATAATAGTAAAACCGGGTGCCAAGATACCTGTAGACGGTAGAGTAATCGAAGGCAAGAGCTCGGTTGATGAATCAATGTTGACAGGAGAGTCAATACCAGTAGAAAAGTCTATTGGAGATAGGGTGGTTGGAGCCAGTATAAACAAAAATGGCTATATTAAATTTGTGGCAGAGAGGGTAGGTAGGGACACTAGCCTTTCTCAGATAATAAGACTCGTTGAAGAAGCCCAAGGCAAGAAAGCTCCAATAGCCAGCTTGGCAGACAAGGTGTCTGGAATATTTGTGCCATTTGTTATGACGATAGCCCTTATTTCAGGATTAGGCTGGTATTTTATTGGACAAGAGACATTTGAATTTTCCCTTACAATATTTATATCGGTTCTTGTAATAGCTTGTCCATGTGCACTTGGACTTGCTACACCTACAGCTATAATGGTCGGTACTGGTAGGGGGGCAGAGAATGGTATGCTTATAAAGGGTGGAGATTCACTAGAGTCTGCCCATAAGATAAGTATGGTTGCATTTGACAAAACCGGTACAATAACATATGGACAGCCGGTGGTTACTGATATAGGCATAGTAAACGAGGCCTATGGTGAAAGTGACATTATAAGAATAGCAGCATCACTAGAAAATAAATCAGAACATCCTTTGGCCGAAGCTATTATGACCAAAGCCAAGTCTATGAATGTCGATATAGAAAAAATAGAAGATTTTGATAGCATAACTGGTATGGGTATAAGGGCTAGAATTGCTGGAGACAGAGTCATGCTAGGCAACATAAAACTAATGGAGGGTCTTGATATAGATTCAGATATATTAAAAAATTCAAATATACTAGCCAAGCAAGGAAAGACACCTATGTTTTTGGCTATAAATGATGATCTTGCAGCTGTAATATACGTTTCAGATACGATAAAGGATACCAGCAAGAGAGCTGTAGATCTTTTACACTCTATGGGAATAAAAGTTGCTATGATTACTGGGGATAACAGGGATACAGCTATGGCAATCGCCTCACAAGTTGGTATCGACAAGGTGTATGCACAGGTATTGCCTTCTGAAAAATCAGATGTTGTAAAAGAGCTACAAGGGACCGGTGAATTTGTTGCAATGGTAGGTGATGGCATAAATGATGCTCCAGCACTGGCAGTATCGGATGTTGGAATAGCTATAGGTAATGGTACAGATGTGGCCATTGAATCAGCCGATATAGTCCTTATGAAAAATGACCCAAGCGATGTAGCCAATGCGATAAAGTTGAGTAGGGAAACCATTAAAAATATTAAGCAAAATTTAGGTTGGGCCTTTATATATAATATCTTAGGAATTCCATTTGCAGCAGGTATTGCTCATATATTTGGAGGGCCGCTTTTAAATCCTATGATAGCCGCTGCGGCAATGAGTATGTCTTCTGTTAGCGTTGTTACAAATGCCCTAAGACTTAGGAGTTTTAAGACTTTCAATTAAGCCTTTTCCATTTTAATTAAGATTTAGATATAAGAAAAGAACTGGTATGTGCCAGTTCTTTTCTTATATTCCTCTATTTATATCTCAATATCTATAGCCGCTTTTGATGCTAGGCCAATTTCCTTCATCTTGTTTAGAAAGTCTACATGACGAGGGTGTTTTATATACTTTGACAATTCTTGTCCCTTAGGGATATTCACAAATATTACTAAGTCCATGTTAGGATCTAGGTCAAGACAGTTTGTATGGTACTTATAAGAATCTATAACCTTATATTCATCTCTCAACTGATCATATATAGATGAAACTATTGGTCCAAGTGTAGATTCGTCCTGTTTTTTATCAAACTTTAACATTACAATATGCTGCATAAGTCGCCTCCTAATATTTTTTATCTACTACTATTATATACTAGCAATCACAGTTAATCTACTTAAAACCTAAAAGTCTTTATAAAAATCCACTTGCCAAATTACCAATCTGAATGTTATAATTATATTCTAATAAAAATATTCGTACTTTTGCAACAAGCTATTTTGATATTAGTTAAAAATTATGATATAATTGATGTATATTTTTAATAACTGAGATTAATTTTTAAGGAGAGATATAATGCATCAACATAGAATACTGATTATAGATGATGACCTGAGTATTCAGGATCTTCTAGCTGAGTTTTTCACAGCGAATGACTATAGTGTAGATTGCGCCAATAATGGAGTAGAAGGCATTAAGTTATTTAGGGATAACCTAGGCTACGATTTGATACTCTTGGATATTATGATGCCCAATTTAGACGGCTATACTACATGCAAAATGATTAGAAATACATCTAAGGTCCCTATAATTTTTATGTCGGCCCTCAATGCTGAGAATGACCAACTAAAAGGATATGAACTGGGTTGTGACGACTATATAACAAAACCATTTTCATTTAACCTACTAGTTAAGAAAGTAGAGGCTGTTCTTAAAAGAACTTCTGAGACTTCACCAACTAATAGCATAGTTTTTGACAAGATGCATCTAGATTTAGATACATATTCAATAAGTATTGATGGAAATACAGTAGAACTTACACTTAAGGAATTTAACATCCTAAAAACACTGATAGAAAAGTATCCGCAAATAATAACAAGAGAGAGTCTCTTAGATCAAATATGGGGGTATGATTACTACGGAGATACAAGGATTGTCGATGCTCACATCAAGAACATACGCAAAAAATTAAAGATTCCTTATATAAGAACTGTGAAGGGTATAGGTTATACACTTGAAAAAATATTCTAAAAATTAATATCAGTATACGAATATAAGAAAGTTTTTTCACCTACATATATACGCTTTATAGTGGAGAATACAGGTGTTACAATCCATGATGATAAAATAAAGAATGTGTTCTAACCCTTTTATAGGGTCGATTCATCAAGAAACAAGGATACTGGTAGTAGCGGCCTTGGCCTTTACCTTGTTTCAGAACTATTAAAAAAGCAAGGCTGCAGGTATGACATCTATTGTAAGGAAAACTCTACTGTTTTTATAGTGGATATAAAGGCTTACAATAAGTCAAATAATGATTACATATAGGAGGTATTCAATGAATTCGACTAACGAATTGACTGGTATTCAGAAACTATTTCCTCTATTAGCAGAAAAGAATGTTAATATGAGAAGAGAAATTGTAGCTGGTATCACAACATTTTTGACAATGGCTTATATCATAGCCGTTAACCCAAGCACACTAGCAGCGACTGGTATGGATGCAGGTGCCCTAGTAACAGGTACGTGTATAGCAGCAGCCCTAGGTTGTTTCTTGATGGGCTTTATAGCCAATCTACCATTTGCCCTAGCTTCAGGTATGGGACTAAATGCATTCTTTGCATACACAGTAGTATTAAAGGGTGGAGTTTCTTGGGAAATTGCACTTTCAGCAGTATTTGTAGAAGGTATTATATTTATATTCTTGACACTATTCAAGGTTCGTGAGGCGGTTGTTAACTCAATTCCACTTAATATGAAGCATGCTGTTACTGCAGGTATAGGTATCTTTATAGCATTTATAGGTCTTAAGGGTAGTGGTTTTATAGTTGCCAATGAAGCAACACTAGTAAGCATGGGTCATATAAGCCCTACTGTAATATTCGCTTTTGTAGGTCTTTTAGTAATAGGAATTTTTGATAAGAAAAATATAAAGGGGGCTATCCTTGCTGGAATAGTTGTTTCTTCATTCCTAGCATGGGGCTATGCACTTATAAATCCAGAAACAGCTACAAAGCTTGGTATATACCTTCCAGCAGGTGTATTTAAGTACGAGTCTATAAATCCAATAGCTGGTAAGGTAGACTTTTCATTCTTAGCACATCCAAACCACATAGGTAATTTCCTAGTTGTTGTTTGTACACTACTATTCGTTGACTTCTTCGATACAGTTGGTACACTTGTAGGTGTTTGTTCTAAGGCTAATATGCTAGATGAAGAGGGCAAGGTTCCAAATGTAGGTAGAGCCCTTCTTTCTGACTCTATAGCAACTACTATAGGTGCTTTACTAGGTGTTTCTACAGTTACTACATACGTTGAATCATCTACTGGTGTTCTTGCGGGAGGTAGGACAGGATATACAGCTATAACTACAGGAGTTCTTTTCCTACTAGCTATGTTCTTCTCTCCAATATTTATTGCAATACCTGCTTGCGCAACAGCTCCAGCCTTAATATATGTTGGATTTTTGATGATATCTTCACTACACAATATAGATATACACAATGTAACTGAAGGTCTACCAGCATTTATAACAGTTGTAGCAATGCCACTTACATACTCAATAGGTGACGGTCTTACAATAGGTATACTTTCATATGTAGTAATCAACCTACTATACAACCTATTCTCTAAGAAGGAAGATAGGGAGCATGTATCTTGGGTAATGATTATACTTGCTATATTATTTGCTGCAAAGCTGATGTTTATGTAGGATAGCATCTATTAAAAATAAGAAATAAGTACAAGGGTCTAAGATATGTTTTAATATTTTAGGCCTTTTATTT
>OHAD01000105.1_pt1 | contig 97977 bp, 108 predicted proteins | sample 1577011 | NCBI WGS metagenome assembly OHAD01 (sample SAMEA3541510, study PRJEB24748) | human gut metagenome | biome: human gut; feature: human-associated habitat; material: faeces | place: China | collected 2012 | reverse complement strand
TACTATTATTATACGCTATTTCTCGTCAAAATCAACCATTTGTTGTGACAGAGCCTTATTTTAAATCATTTTTATTAAAACAATACCAGTAATCATCGTCATTAAACCAATAATTCCCAAAGGCTTGACGCGTAGACCGAAAAATAATTTATCAATAATTGTAGTTAAAAGTAAACCACAAGCACCAAATAAGGCATAAGCAATGCTTAAATCCATGATGCTAATAGCGTAAGCTAAACATAAAAAGGCAAATCCAACTAAACTGATTGCCAAAAATCCATATAATTTATATTTAAATCCTTGAGATTTTTTTAGACAAATATTAGCGAATACATCGAAAAATACAGAACAAATAATCAATAAAGTACCAATCGTACCGTCTGACATAATATTCAACTCCATTATTTATTTGAAACAGTATAAGTTCCTTTTTTTATCATGATTAAACCACTTAAGATTACCATAAAAGCTAAAACTTTTAATAAAGATAAGTCTTCATTAAAAATAAAATAAGCCACAGTGGCTGTGCCTATTAAGCCTATACCTTCCCAAATAGCATAAGCAGTACTGATGGGAATTTTTATAATGGCTTTACTTAATGCAAAATAGGAACAAAATATAAATAAAAGCATTAAGATATAACCTTCCATACCACCTTTTATGGCAAAAAATTTCATTAAAGCTGTACCTGTTATTTCCAAAATAATTGCTAGCAATAACATTAACCAGCAATATTTCTTCGTAACCATAATAACAAATCCTTTCTTAAAATAGAAAAATATTACTTCTTATTTCAAGTATAAACTATGGTATAACACCATAGTCAATAGCTCTTTATTTAATTTTATTAATGCATTTTAATTATAGATTGAATAACAAAGCTGTATTTGAATTTAATATTACTTTGCATAATAATATAAATATAGCAGATTATGAAAGAGATATAATTATAAAATCATCATATTTATGCTATTTGGTAATAGAAAATTGAATAATAGAGTTATAGAGGTTAGAGAAGATGAATGATTATTTAGAACATAATAATTTAAAAAATTTGAAAGAAGATAAGGAGATTGAACGAAAAATACAATTGATTTTGCGTGTGGGCAAAGTTTTAATGGAAAGTGGAGCTGATACAAATCGCATTGTGCGTAATATGAAACGCGTAGGCGTATTTATGAAAATACCAGAGCGAAGATTGCAAATTCATATTACTTTTACGACAATAATGGTTAATATCAATACAGGAGATAAATCCATTACTAATTTTCAGAAATGTTATAGACATGGAGTAGATATGACAGCAATTTCTGGAGTTAGTAAATTATCATGGCGAGCTATTGAGCAAGATTATTCTTTAAATGAATTTGAAAAAGAGTTGAGATTTATTTGTTTGCGTAAAAGATATTATAAAAAGCCTTTAGTGATGATTAGTGCAGGGCTGGCTTGTGGTGGCTTTAGCCTATTATTTGGTGGTGATTTTTTTGCATTTATCTACACTTCTATTTGTGCGATGATAGGTTATTGGACGAGAATGAAATGCAATTTATTAAAATTCAATCCATATGCTTCAATAGCTATTTCTGCTTTTGTAGCCACTATTTGTGCATACTTTATACATTTTATGCCAACTAATACGCCATGGCATCCACTCATTGCTTGTAGTTTATTTATCGTGCCGGGAATTCCTTTGATTAATGCGATAGATGATTTAGTGGATAATTATATTACAGCAGGAATGACAAGGGCGATAAATACTTTATTGATGATAGGAAGTATGACTTTTGGCATAGCTTTTGCCATAAAATTATGTGTAGTTCAAGATTTTACAAGCTTGAGCATTTCTTCTAATTCCTTTTTAGTCTGTGCTGTTGCAGCTTCAGTAGCTGCTATAGGTTTTGCAACTATTTTTAATATGCCACCTAGATTGTTAATTGTAGTTGCCTGTGGAGCGATAATTTCAGTAGGAGTACGCAACTTTTTAATGTTAGAATATGATTGTTCACAAGCAACAGCTTCGCTTGCAGGTGCTGTTATAGTCAGTTTATTATCGTTAAAAGCCGTACATATAGTACATGCACCTAGTCATGTATTGACTATTCCGTCTGTAATTCCTTTAATTCCAGGTGTTTTTATGTATCGTTTATTATTTAGTATCATTAATTTAGAAAATGTGGATAATATGAATTATCATCATGTTTTGAACAATGGCGTTAATACAACCTTGATATTATTAGCAATAGCTGTTGGTGTGGCAATTCCTAATATCTTTTTCCGCAATTATATTAATAAGTTAAAAGAAGATAAATTGATGTTTTTGGTAAGAACTAAATCAAAAAGAGCATAGATAAAATAGAAAAAACTGTACTAAACAATTTATGATTTTAGTACAGTTTTTTCGCTTTATTTAACTACTTTTATTTGATTTAAAATAAATGGGTCTTTGATATCATTGTCTTTGGCAAAGAGCAATACTTTGGTGATGATTTCGGCTGTTTTAGGGTCCTCATCAACAAATGGTAAAAATAGGCGACCACGATGTTGGGAAGGAACAACAGAAATAGCGATTTCAGCTCCTGCCATTTGATGAACAAGACCGCTACCTAAATGAATGGAATAATCTGCTAAATTTCCTTTAATGATAGCAAAATTATCATTTAAGGAAACATTATTCAATTTAAAGAGTGGTAAAGTAAATTCTAAGATAGCTTTGCGCATCTGTATTGTAGAATGACTTGTTTCAGGGTCTACGCCACCTACATGAGCAATGCTGATAGCTAAATCTACATCACGCATAACTTCAGAGAAAACAATATCAGGAATATCTTTAATTAAAATATCTTTGAAAGTTTTGCGATCATAAAATGATACATATTCAAGTATAGGAGCTTCAATATCGGCAGGAGTAAACCAATCAACAGCAGCGTAAATAGTAGCAATGATATTTTCTTGATAATATACTTTTTGTAGACCTTCATAATAGCTAGCGATCCAATTGCGAGTTTTTAAAACAGCTTGTGTTTTTTGTGGTTGGATTTGATAACCATCATAACGATGAGATTGAGCAGAATTTAACTCATCATCTATTTTTAAATATAATTCACGGAAAATTTGTTTGAATGGCTGTTTAATTTGACGTGTAAATAAATCTTGCTGATATATATGCCATAGATTGTTTTTATATAAATCTATAGGGTGAGCGATGCGAATTTTATCATCAGCATTTAATTTGATGATATCTTTTGTAGGTGAGATTAAGCTATTATTTTGGAAATAGCCTATATCATTATCATGAATAAATACTAGATTTTGAAGCAATGGCTTTAATATAGGATTTTGATTGAGCAAAGTGATTTCATCTGCCAAAAATAAAGTAGAATTTTCCATAGCTTGTTCAAACATAATTTTTGAACGACGATATTGGTCAATAAATTCATTTTTGGCTTGTTTTAAAGCAAGATAATATGGTTCTTTTTTGATTTTACTAGGTATAGATTTTAATTGTTTATTTTGTTTTTGACAAATAATAGAAGTTTTACCATATTCATCTACTTGTAAATAAATAGAAATATTTTCTAGCTCTTTAGGCTCAAAATATTGTTGCTGATTTTTGATTAATTGTGTTTCCATATTTAAGATAAAGCGGAAAGTATCAGAAAAATGAGCATTTCTTGCTAAATTATTTAGAGCAATTTTGCAAGCTAAGTTTTCACTAGATTGTCTTTGTGAGCCAAATTTTTTACTTTCTTTGTGAAATTGCTGAATGAATATATAACGCTTGAGCATTTCTTTTTGTGCAGTTTTAGTGATTTTACCACTCTTAGAAAGTGGGATTAATCCGTAAGCCATCAATAAATCTTTATTGCGTTTTTCAATTATTTGTGCTTTGACTTCATCAGCGGAGAATAAACCATTAGTAGCGTCAGCGTATTTTCTAGCACGTGTATGAGCATTTCCTTCAGAGATATATTTAGCAGCATCATATAAAATAGCAAAACGTTCTTTACCTAATTGTTTATAGCATGATTTAAACCAATCCAAATCAAAAGCTCCATCACGTAAATCTTCAATGGAAATAGGCGTGTATTTAGCAAAGGTAGCAGCTAATTTTTTATCAGCATAACGCATATGTGCTAAGAAATAATAGCAACCGCTGACAAATCCTTTCCATTTCAAAATTTTATCCACTAATGGTATCCATGAAGGTGAGAACATACAAGCTTCGATTAAGCGAATATTAGAGATAGATTTATCTTTTAGATACGCTTTTAAATCTTTAGCTGTTTCATCTTTTTTAGGTTTACAAATACTTAATAGATAAGAAAAGATGCTATCTTTATTAGTTACTTCAGACCAAAGATAAGAAATATTTTTTAATTTACTTTTGCCTAATGCTGTTAAAATATCAACAAAATAATGAATGCCCTTTATTTGTTTGATATTATTTATTAATTTAGTGTATTTAGTAGGCAAATCACCGCGTTTTAATTCAATGGATAAAATTTGAGATATGATGATATCGGCAAAATTTTGGCTATAAAGTAGTAAATCTTGTTTAATTGTTGGTCTTTCAGCAGAAAAATCACTAAAAGCTAAAGTTGAAAAATTGTCTTCAAATAAAGAAGATAATTGATTGAGTTTTGAAGATAATTGTTCTGATGAGCGTTGGAAAATATCGATATAAAGTTCATCTTCAGCGATTAAATTCATTTGCTTAGCACGAAGGAAATTATATATAGGCAAATAAATTTCATATTTGTATTTTGTGTAGAGATTATACAGTAAAATGAAGCTTTCTTTAAAACTAATATCGTCATTATAGTTATTTAAAAGTGGCATAAGAATGAAAGTACAACCAACAGATTTACTACCATAATGATATTGCGTTAAGAAAGAAATAGTCATTTTATTTTGTTTAGCTATGACTTTATTAAAATTAAATTTTTCTAAATGACGTAAAGTCCAGAATTTAGCAACTTCAAAACAGTATTTTTGTGGAACATAATATTCATAGAGATTTTCAATGATAGTGGCTAAACTTTCTATACGTGGATAATTATTTAATTTAGTTTGTATATATTTAGATTTTAAACAAATTGAATTGTCATTGAATGTATTAGTTATTACATCTTTAAATGGTGAATTTATATCGAAATAATTCAATGATATAAATAGATATAATTGATAAAGTTTAGCGGGTGTTTTGATATATTGAGCATAAAAATCCTGCCAAAGATTAGGATAAGGATATTTATATAAATTAAATTTTTCTTCCCAAGAAATGCGCCTAAAGTCATTGTCTAAAAGGATTTCACTGCCATATAAAGGATTATACGAAAGCATTTTATGTTTTTCGTAAAAATTAGATAAATCATCTACTATTTGAAATAATTCTTGAAGTGAAAGCGGATAAATATCTGTTATTTTTAAAGAATTGTTTACTTCAGATAGTGCAAGTTGAGTTTTTAATGTAGTATCATACGATAATTCTTTAATAGTAGGGTCATTATCATAGCTATCATTTATTTGCGAAATTAAGATTTGTTCATTAGTTGTAGGGTTAGTAAGTGTACAAAGATATGATTTGGCAGTATTAAATAGGGTTTGATTATGAGGATTTTTTTGCAATTGCAATAATATATCTAAACCAGCAAGGCGAATAGAGCCTTTTTTATCGCTCAATAAAATTTTTAAAGTATCAAGTAATTGTTTTTCAGGCTGTTTTAATAAGAGTCGAATGATATTTTGACGTAAATCACTGTATTTATATTTGAGCATGGATATGAGAAGGTCATATTCATCTTTAGAAATGGCGAGTTTATTGATGATGTTATAGCTTTCTTTGCGTGTGGCTTCACTTCTATCAGCTAATAGGCAAAATACTAATTGGCGTTGAGTTAGAGTTTTAGGAGTAGTATATAATTTTTTCAAATAATTATCGCGCCAAAAAGTATCAAGTCGAGAAATTTCACTGCAAAAATCATCTAATAATTCGTCAGAAGCCAGATAGTAACTAATATCTGCCATTTCAATCAAAACATCACTTAAGTTTAGAATTTCAGTATGCCATGGGAAAACGCAAGGCGAGAAAATTTTTTCTTTAGGTAAATTTTGCGATAAAGCTTTTAATTTATAATAATAATCCATTAGCTGTGTGGAGCTGAAATTATGATTAAGGAAATTTTTATAAGCTGTATCTTTTAATTTTAAACGGAATAATATAGCTATTAAGGAGAGATTATCTTCTGTTAAATTGTATTGAGTAACTAATTCATAACGTAATTTAAAAATTATTTGATTATCATTGATTACATTTAAGAAATAACCAGCGACTAGTTTTTGATGTTTTTGACCATTTTTAAATAAATCAAGGATAAATGGTATAGTTGTTTCTACATTATAAAAAGCATATGACCATAGAGCTAAATAAATTTCCACAGGATTTTGGCTATTGAGTGATTGATGGCGAAGCTGTTCGTTCGTTAAAAATTTAGAGAAAGAAGCGATTTCTTTTTTTGTGATTTTATCAGCATTATCAATATCAATTAGACTTGTCCATGTGGCTATAGCTCTTTTTACAGATGCATAGCGAATTAAATTATTTTCTTCGATTACTTTTAATAGGGTTAAAAAAGCTTCTACTGTGCCATTATCCATATTTTCAGTGATGGATTGGCGCAATCCTTCTTGCAATCGTCCAGCTAAGAGTAAATCACCTAATAATTTATGCAGATGTTGATTGTGACTTTTCACTATGGAATTGATTAAACCATAAGAAAGAAAAGCAACTTGATTATCACCTAAGATGATATCTTCAATTAATTTTATTGTTTGTGTATTATTGTTATCGATTTCAGCGGCTAGAACATAAATACCAAAACTTTGTAAATAAATATAATCTTGTAGTGGTAAATTATTTTCATCGATAGGTTTACGAGATAGTTTTAATTTTTCTAGAGGCGTTAATTGAGTATTGCGATAGATTAAAAATTCATTTAATACATCGAACATGCGACTTAAATATAGATGTGATTGGTGAGAACGTAGTGTACGCCTATACCAGTTAGTTTGATAAGGGTAATCCATTAAATTATCTAGGGCTAAGAAAAATAAATTTGCTTTGTCTTTGCCTAAGATGGTTTGCAATACGATTTTTTCATCATCAGAAAAATAAGAAGATATAGGCTTTGTTAATACTTCAGGCAAAATTTTTTGCCAATGTAGATATAAAGGGTGATTAGAGAGCCTTTCTTCTAAGGAAAAAGAAGCGTAATAATAATATCTAGTTTTTACTTGTAATTCAGTTAAATAAATATCATAAATTTTTTGTTGCGTTGTAGAAAGTTTATTTTTTAACTTTGCAAGTTCAGCTATTATTTTATTTTTAAATTCTTTATTATTATTGAACCATCTATCTAAACACATAATAAAAATCCTTTCTGATTTTACGGAAAAACTTACCAAATTCTTCCTGATAACATGGTTAAGCGGATAAAAGTTAATATGTCATTTTCTTGTAAATTGATTTTTTCTTCTAGGGAAGATAGTTCGTTATCGTTTAAAAATATACGAAATAATCCATCATTAAAAGCCATAATAACATTATCAAAAGCCGATTGAATGTCTTGTTTTTGTTGGCGATAATCTAGATTAAAGGATATTTTTCCAGAAGGCGATTGATTTTCTATTTGAGTTAACGATAAGTAATTTAATAAAGTAGGTTCACCATCTATATTGCCAATAGCACGATGATTGAATTTGTCTACTTGTTTAGTTACAATGTCATAAAGTAAATCATGTACAGTAAAAAGGGAGTCTTCGATAATAAATTTTTGTGCTTCAATACTAGCTTTGCGTTTGCCGAGTTGTTTTACTTGAATGTAGATTTGCATATAATCCTTCTTTTCTAAATTTAAAATAAATAATATCGTTTAGTATATAATTCGCTGAATTTAAATAAAATCCTTGCAATTTCTTGAGGTCTTATGTTGATTTGAGTGATATTTGAAATAAATATAATTTTGTATGTACTATTATCTTAGATTGATATTATAATAGAATAGGATATTTATTTTATGATTAAGAAGGGCATTTATACTGATGAAGAACGTACCAATTTCTAAAAGTATACCATATAATATAGATGAAAATTATTTAGAACTGACAAGAAAAGTTCATTTGATTTTGCATGTAGGTCGTTTAATGATGGAAAATTCAGCAGATACGAGCAGGATTGTGCGAACTATGCAACGAACAGCTGCTTATGCGGGAATTTTTGGCGACCAATTGCATATTCATGTTACCTATACTACTTTGATGGTCAGTGTGAGCGTTGGCAATTATCATATGACGAAATTGCAAAAATGTTATCAGCATAATGTTGATATGAATGTGATTTTAGAAGTTAGTAAAATGACATGGGAGGCAATCGAAAGAGATTATACTATTGAGCAATTTGAAGCTGAATTGAAAAAAGTAGAAAGCAAGAAAAGCAAATACGCGACTTTTATTATTAATCTTGGAGCAGCGCTGGCTTGTGGCGGTGTAGGTAAAATGTTTGGCTGTGATATCATGGCATCATTATATACTGCACTAGCAGCATTTATTGGCTTTTTTGTGCGCAGTCAATGTTTAAAAATTGGTATAAATCCTTATATGGCAATTGTATTATCTTCATTTACAGCTACAGTAATAGCATATTTTACGCATTTTTTGCCGTTTACAGATACTTCATGGTACACTATGTTGGCATGTGCTATTTTTATCGTTCCAGGTGTGCCTATGGTCAATGCTTTAGAAGATATGCTCGATTGTTATATTACAGCTGGCATAACAAGAGCTATGAATACTCTGCTGATGGTCGGTAGTATGACTTTTGGTATAATTTTTGCCATAAAATTATTCAGTGTAGAAGATTTTACGCATTTATCGACAGTAAATCATCAAGCATATATTGTTTATGTAATATCAGCTTTTATAGCAGCTGCTGGTTTTTCTACCATGTTTAATGTTCCGCCACGTTTATTATGGGTAGTCGGTTTAGGTGGAGTGATTTCTGTCTGTGTACGTACATTATCTATGGATTTTTTAGGTGTTGGTTTGCCGATTGGAACATTGTTAGGAGCAATGGTAGTAAGTATTATTGCTTTGAGGGCTGTGCATTGGTTTCATGTGCCTAGCCATGTGCTTACGATACCGTCAGTTATTCCGTTGATGCCAGGTATTTTGATGTATCGTTTGTTATTTAATATAATTGATATTGATACTTTAGATGTGAGCAATTTTTTACAAGCGTTTCAAAGTGGTGTAAATGCTACTTTGATAATTTTAGCAATAGCTGTAGGTGTGGCATTGCCAAATATTTTTGCCCAGAAGTATATTAGAATTTATGATAGTAAAAGATTGAGCAGGGCTTTATCCGAACGAAAATATCGTCAATATCATTTTAAAGAGATAAAACAATTAGAACTGTTTAAAGAATAGAAAAAAGACCTAAGATATATGGGAAAATCCATATAAGCTTAGGTCTTTTATATTTTTAGTTTAAATCAATTACTCCATAGTGAATAGGAGCGTATTTACCACCACAGATTTTAGTAAAACCAAGGCGAGAAAATTCAAGACTGCGACTATTTTCTTTGAAGACTATTCGATATTTAGCAACGCGTTTGGCTTCATTTAATGTTTCGTGGCTAACAGCTCTCATATCTGCTAATTGGCGAAGTGGATTTAGACTTTTACTGTCTGTGAGTGCATGGCGAAACATAGGGTCAAAATAGATGACATCAAAACTATTATCTTCTTGTTCTTTAAGAAAACTTAAATAATCTTGATTGATAACAGTGATATTATCCATAGCAGATTTTAAATCGTAATTAGTAGGTAGATAAGTCTTTAGTCCATCTTTGACGATTAGAGCGATTAAAGGATTGACTTCAAGACCGATGACTTTGCCTTTAGGGCCTACACCATATGAGCTGATAATTGCATCAGAAGCAAAACCTAAAGTGCAATCTAAAACAGTTTTATTTTGTAAGAATTCTCGTCCTCCCATAGCTTCAAGCATATTATCAATATCACCACAGCGTAAACGTTTCATGCGAACTTGAGCCATATTAGGGTGAAAAAACATTTCGCCTGTAGGTAAATCTAAGACTAATTTATCTTTTTTTACAACGATTACAGTATCTGCATTTTCTTGTTGTTTTATTTTATCAATGCCGAGATTATTTCTTGTAACATAGGGAATGGATAAATCTTTAGCAATTTGTTTAGCTTTATTTTCTAAATCAATTGTTACTTTGCGAATAGTAGTAATTACAGTCAAAATTAAAGCTCCTTTTAAATATTGCGATGTACAAAATTTGATATAGGTTTATAAATGAAATAAGTTATTAAAGCATTTATACTTGCTTTAATCAAATTAAAAGGTATGATGGCAGGTAAAAGTAGTTCAATGACTTTTTCCATAGGTGCGCCTAAAAAAATAGGTGTTAATAATAGATTACAGATGACCATGACACAAGTCATACTTAAAGCTCCGCAGATTAAACCGACAACAGCAGAACGTTTTGTTTTTGTACGTTGATAAATAAATCCGGCAATAAAAGCAAAAGTACCTGTAGCTAAAAAATGCATGACGATACCGATTGGACCACCATCACCGCTGATGAATAAACCTTGTAAGATAGAAACAATTGCTGTTAGGATTACACCACCCATAGGGCCAAAGAGAAAACTGCCAATGAGAATAGGAATATCAGCAGGGTCATATTTCATAAATGGAACAGCAGGCAAAATCGGGAAGTTAATCAACATTACTAAAATCAAAGACAAAGCTACAAGCATTGCCATGTTTGTCAATATTTTTATTTTCAATATACTAACCCTCTCTATATTTAATCTTGTATAGTATTATATCGTTTATTTTATTTTTTTGCATAAAAATTTTGTACAAATTTTATAAAAGATAAGATATGTTCTTTTAAAATATAATCTTTATGATAAGCAAAATATAAACTGCGAGTTAAGCTATTTTCAGGTAGTTTTATAGTGAGCAAATTATCTGCATCAGTGATTGCTTTAGCAGAAATAAACGAGATGCCAAGTCCACTAGCTACTAATTTTTTAATGGACTCTTGGTCATTTAATCTAGCTATGATATTTAAGGATTTTTCGGATAGATTGATTTGCTCAAAGTAACTTTCTAAACGTTTTTTACTGCCACTACCTTGTTCACGCAAAATAATAGTTTCTTTTTTCAATAAAGAGATTAAATCATCTTGATTAAATACTTTTTGGGCAAAATGTAAAAATTTTTCTTGTTTAGGAGTAATCATCACGATTTCATCATGAAAAAAAGGAACAAAATCAAGCTCTTTTTCAAAGGATTTCATGCCTACCATACCAATGGTAAATTTGCCACTCAAAATAGATTGTAAGATATTACCACTGTCATTTTGATGAATATGCAATTGGATATCGGGATGTTTTTGACAAAATAATGGTAATACTTCAGGCAATATATAATCGGCAGGAATGGTAGAAGCACCGATACGAATGATTTTTTTATTTTCTTCAGACCATTTTTGAATTAAATCATTTTTTAATGTGAAGATTTTTTGAGCACATGCAAATAATTCTTTCCCATGTGGTGTGATTTCAATATTTTTAGTAGTGCGAATGATTAAACGTGAATTAAATTCTTGTTCAAGCATACGAATATGAGTGCTGATTGTAGGTTGCGAAATATATAATTTTTCCGCAGCTTTAGTAAAACTTTGATAGCGAACAACAGCACAAAAAGATTCTAATTGTCTAAATTCCATAATTAATATCCTATATATTTTGTATATCTTTATTTAAAATGAGTTTAGTTAAGGCTTCTATAGTTAAATCTATCTCTTTTAATGTATTGAAATAACCAAAGGAGAAACGGATTGTGCCTGTAGGAAAAGTACCTAAAGTTTTATGTGCCTGTGGGGCGCAGTGAAGACCGACTCTAGTCATAATTTGAAATTTATCATCTAAATCATAAGCAATTTGTGATAATTCATGATTTAAAACTTGAATAGAAACTACGCCTGTACGCATAAGAGTATCTTTTTTGCCAATAAGACGAATATATTTTTCATCAGGGTCTAATTGTTGTATCTGTTGCAAAAAATAATTTGTCAACATATTTTCATGTTCATGGATTTTGGCAGTAGTAATTTTTTTAACCATTGTAAGCTCGCATGTAGTCCAATAATACCAGGAAGATTTAAAGTACCAGCTTCAAATCTATCGGGCATAAATTGAGGTATTTCTTCTGTATGACTGATACTACCTGTGCCACCACTGATTAACGGTTCAATTTGTTTAATCATATCTTCAGATAGAATAAAGCCACCTATTCCTTGTGGACCTAATAAACCTTTATGACCTGTGAAAGCTAGAGCATCAATATGCATTTTTTGCATATCAATGGGCAAAATACCAGCAGTTTGAGCACAATCTACTATGAATTTTAAATTATGTTTGATGCAAAATTCACCAATTTGCTCAATGGGTAAGATGGTTCCACATACATTACTAGCATGAGTTACAATGATGAGCCTAGTGTTTTCTTGTAGACAATCAGATAATTTTGCTAAAGGAAATGTTCCATCTATATGGCAAGGAACTTGAGTATAACTGATATTTTGTTTAGTTAATTGAGTTAAAGGTCGCATAATAGCATTATGTTCCATAGAAGAAATTATTACATGATCATTTGGTTTTAAAAAGCCTTTTAATAATATATTTAAACTTTCTGTTATATTTTTGGTGAAGACTACATTTTTACTATCTGTAGCGTGGAATAAATCTTTTAATAATTCTCTTGTTTCAAAAACTATTTCTTCAACAGAATATGCATTATTATAAGAACCTCTATTGATATTTACTGCATTATGAGCAAGAAAATTATAGACTTCTTTAGCTACTGAAGGTGGTTTGGGAAATGATGTACTAGCATTATCTAGATAAATTTTGTGCATGATAAAAACCTCATTTATTATGATTTTTGATAAATAGATGAAAAATATTAATAAATTAAATTAGACATAGCTTAAGTTTAGATGCTATGATAAACGCATTGTGCATATACATAGAAAGGGAGGCATATATTATGCAAAAGAATGAAAGTATGATGATTATACTTTCAGGGGGAATTATAGGTATTATAGCATCTTGTTTAGTTTATTTTGGTAATCCTATGAATATGGGTTTTTGTATTGCTTGTTTTTTACGTGATACAGCAGGTGGTTTAGGTTTACATTCCACAGCAACAGTTCAATACATTCGACCAGAGATTATCGGTTTGATTTTAGGTAGTTTTATAATTGCTGTGGCTAAAAATGAATTTAATGCTAAAGGTGGCAGTTCTCCATTAACACGTTTTATATTGGCATTTTTCGTGATGATTGGCTGTTTGATGTTCTTAGGTTGTCCTTTTAGAATGATATTGCGTTTAGCAGGTGGAGATTTAAATGCTATTTTTGGTTTAGTAGGATTTATCGCTGGCATTATGGCAGGAGTATTTTTCTTAAATAAAGGATATAGTTTAAAAAGAACATATAAATTGCCTAAATTAGAAGGTAGTATTTTACCAATTATCGCTGTAGTTTTATTAGTATTTTTACTTACAGCACCAGTATTTATTCACTTTACGGAAAGTGCTTCTGCTCCAGGTGGCAAACATGCAGCTTTAGTTATTAGTTTAGTTGCAGGTATTATTGTAGGTATGTTGGCTCAACGTACGCGTTTATGTATGGTTGGTGGCATAAGAGATATAATTTTATTTGGTCAATCAAGATTATTATTAGGTTTTATTGCTATTTTAGTGAGTGCGTTTATTTGCAATTTAATACTTACAAATATCACAGATGTATCATATTTTAATTTAGGTTTTGATAAACAACCAATAGCTCATACAGATGGAATTTGGAATTTCTTAGGTATGTTATTAGCTGGTTTTGGCTGTGTATTACTTGGTGGTTGTCCATTGCGTCAATTAGTATTAGCAGGTGAAGGTAATTCTGATAGTGCTATCATTGTTCTAGGATTAATTATCGGAGCAGCTTTTGCCCATAATTTTGGTTTGGCTTCTAGTGGCAATGGTCCAACAGTAAATGGTCAGATTGCAGTAGTTATCGGTCTAGTTGTAACGATATTCATAGCATATTTTAACACATTTAGTATTAAATCAAAATAATGAGGGAGTTTTAGATTTATGGAAATTTTAGATGCAAGAGGACTTTCATGTCCAGAACCTGTGATTATGCTTAGCAAAGCAATGATGAGCAAAGAAAATAAATATCAAATGATAGTAGATAGCCCTACAGCTAAAGAAAATGTAAGCAATTATGGCAAAAAGCAAGGATATAATGTCAATATTACTGAACAAAATGGAGAATATACTTTGACTTTTACAAAGTAAAAGTTAAATATAAAATACAATGAAATATATAGTAACTTTTTATGCACATTTTGGTGCTATTCGCTTTAAAAAATTATGCGAACAAATGAATATAAAAGCTAAAATTATGCCTGTACCACGAGATTTGAGCAGTAGTTGTGGGACTTGTGTCTTATGTGAAGGTGAATTGATTGCTGAACAGCAAATTCATCAAGATGAAGTCGAACAAATGGTAGAACTTAAAGAAAATAAGTATCATCTTATCTACAAGGCAGAAAATAGTTAAAAGAAAGTAAAAGCTATTAATAGTAACATCTATTAATAGCTTTTTTGTTAAAGGATACGAGCTTCTATTCTCATTAAATAATAGTTGAAATCCGTTTCAGAAAGATAATTGAGCATATCTTCTTCATATAAAGCACCTATGACATTGTAATTCATATTATGTAGTTCTTCTACGAATTGAGCATAAGCTTTGATTAAATCATCATAAGAACCACGAATATATTTTATGGCATATAATCCAGCAGGTTTTATCAATAATTGTTTATTGTTTACTTTGCGATTTATTTTCGTGCAAAAATACGTAGTTTGGAAAGTTTTGTCTTGAATATGTTCAGCAGAAATGATTTCACCTAAGGAAAAAGTATAGTAAAAATTATGCTTATTACAATAATTGACATGTTGAGAAATAGCTGAAAAAACAGCTTTATCATCAGGGGTTTTAGGCCCTTCAGTTACAATAAAATACTCTTCTTCTTTATGAGTAAATGTGATTTTATCAATTTCTACATTGAAAGAATCAAGTGTGATATTCATTGTATTTTTTAATAAACTACGCAATCTTTTTAACCGTTCTATTTCTTGATGAATTTTTTTATCTTTTTCTTTTAACATGGATAAAAAAGTTTTAGCATCGCGATTATCCATATATATTTTGATTTCTTCTAAGCTAAGACCTACTTCTTTTAATAAGGAAATCATATCAAATAAAAATGCTTGATTAGCTGAATAATATCTATAACCATTAGGGGCTATTTTGGCAGGTTTTAATAAATTAATATCATCATAATGGAATAATGTATCTTTTGTTGTATTGCAAAATTTAGCAAATTCGCCACTGGTGAATAATTTTTGTCCCATGATAAAATACCTTAATTGTTTTAATCAGTTTTTAAATCTTCATTAGAAAATAAATTTGCTTCTTGATAGAGTTTTTCGCGTTCTTCATAACTCATATTTGGCAATTCTGGTAAATCTTTTATATCATTTAAGCCGAAACATTGTAAAAATGTAGAAGTAGTACCATATAATATAGGTCTGCCGATGACCTTTTTACGGCCAACTTCTTGAATTAAATCTCTTTCAAGTAAACGACGTAAGATTTTATCTGTATTTACACCGCGAATTTCTTCGATTTCTTGTTTAGTAACAGGTTGTTTAAAAGCAATGATAGATAGTGTTTCCATTATAGGTTGAGAGAGCTTTTTATCAACAACTTGAGTGAATTTTTCAAGATAAGGAGCTATTTTTATTTTTGTACATAATCGATAGCCACCAGCAATTTTGACTAATGCTAATCCACGATGTTTAGCTTGTAAATCTTCTTGTAAGGACATGATGAGTTCATCTAATTCGTCGCTTGTAATATTTAAAGTATTTGCTAAGCGAAAATGAGATACTGCTTCACCCGATATAAATAAAATTGCTTCTAGTGCAGCTTTTAACTCATCTTTATCTTTGGAAATTATAGGAGTTTTTTCTGTTTGCATAAATTATCCCTCCTTTTTTAGTTATTAAATATAAGAAATATATTTGAGGAAATAGTTGTATTTTATTTTATCAAAAAAGCTGTGATTTGCCTATTAAATATCAATATAATCATAAAATAAATAGCAGGCAACACAAAAATATGTTGCCTGCTATTTGGAGATTGTATATTAAGAGAATTAGAGAGAGCTAAATTAGAAAACTTTAACGCTACCTGCATCACGCATATGAATTTCATAATATTCATTTTTAAGAACATCTTTGAGGAATGCTCTAAATGCAGGAGATTCTTCTTTTGGAATAACAGAAAGGATAGAACCAGCAAAACCGCCACCATGAACACGGCATACACCTTTATGATTCTGGAAGTAAATTTCGTTCATAGCGAGGAAGAGTGCAATACCTTGATGTTTAGGGTCTGGTGTTGCACAGTTCTGTAAAAATCTCCAAGAAGAAAGACCAGAATCAGTAACAGCTTTTTCAAAGTTAGTGTAATCATGTTCTTTAACTTCTGCAGCTAATTTGCGAACACGTTCTGTTTCTGTAATGAAGTGGATAGCACGAAGAACTGCACGGTCGCCAGCTTTTTCACGAAGAGCTGGAAGATTTGCCATGATATCGTCCATGCTAACATCTTTTAAGTATTCTTTACCAAAGAATTGGGAGATAGCTTTCATTTCTACAGTGATAGCAGTGTATTCGCCATCAAGAGCGGAGTGATCTTCGCCTGTAGGAGTGATGAAAAAGTCATATTTATCTTGAATAACTTTACTATCTAATTTTACAACTTCAGGGTTTTCATAGTTAGCAAAGTCAATAGTAATCATACCACCAGTAGCACATGCTAATTGGTCTAAAAGTCCGGATTTTTTATCCCATTTATTATTTTCAGCCCATTGACCAGCTTTAGCACATTCTAAAGTAGAGATTTCGTTATTGTTGTAGAGGTCATTTAAAATTGCGCAGATAAGCATTTCAAAAGAAGCAGAGGAGCTAACACCAGCAGCACTTAATACTGTAGTTGTCATGAATGTAGTGAAGCCACCAATTTTTCTGCCATTTTGAACGAAACGTTCGAGAATACCTTTGATTAATTTAACAGTACGAGAGTCATCTTCTTTAACAGCTAAATCATTAACATCAATAGTGAATTCATCATATTCTAAGCTTTTTACATGAATTTTGCCGTCAGCATTAGGAGTAACAATTGCGATTGTATCCATGTCGATACTTGCAGCTACGATACGACCAAGTTGATGGTCTGTATGGTTACCAATGATTTCAATACGACCAGAAGAACTGAAGAAAGATGCATTATCAACAGGATAAACTTCAGCAAAAGCATCAGCTAATTTTTGATAACGTTTAACTTGAGTATCTACAGCTTGTTCATCAAGATTGTAAAGGCTCATAAGTTTTTCTTTAGCTTCTTGAGATTTTAAGAATTCGATAATATTAGACATTTTTATACCTCCATTTTGGTAAACGTTTTCTTTAAATAGCAAAATAAAAAAGGGAAAAAGCCCAATCCCTATACCACAGTTGTATCTTATGTAATATATTATGCAGCTTTTATGGTTGATTGTCAAGTATAATTTTTAAATTTAATTTTTTTATATATTTTCTGAAAAATGCAAGATAGACCTACAAAAAATGTAGGCTATCTCACATTTCATTTATTATTTTGAGATTTTATTTATTATTTTCAGCAATTATTTGTTCACTAATTTTAGCAGGAACTTCTTCATAATGTGAAAATTCCATAGTATAACTGCCACGACCTTGAGTTGCTGAACGTAAATCAGTAGCATATTTATATAATTCAGCTAAAGGAACTTGAGCTTCAATGATGCTGACATCGTGAGATGGGCTTTCAGTATTGATGATGCGACCACGTTTTGTATTGATACCACTGATTACATCACCCATATAATATTCTGGAATTGTGATTTTTAGAGTATAATATGGTTCTAAAAGTACAGGTTTTGCTTCAGGAATACCTTTTTTTATAGCAAGAGCTGCTGCTGTTTTGAAAGCCATTTCTGAAGAGTCAACAGTATGGTAAGAACCATCAAAGAGATTAACTTTGATATCAACCATTGGATAACCAGCTAAAATACCTGTTTGAAGTGTTTCACGAACACCTTTTTCTACAGCAGGAATATATTGACGAGGAACAGCACCACCTACGATAGTTTCAGTGAAAGTAACGCCACTGCCTAATTCACCAGGGCTAAATTCTAACCAAACATCGCCATATTGACCATGTCCACCACTTTGTTTTTTATGTTTTCCTTCAACTTTGCTAGTGCCACGGATAGTTTCACGATAAGCGATAGCAGGCTGATAAAGTTTAGCTGTAACGCCAAATTTATTTAAGAGTTTTTCAATAGCTACATCAAGATGTAATTCACCTACACCACTGATAGTTAAATCGCCAGTTTCTGTATTTTTATAGATTGTTAAAGTAGGGTCTTCATCTACTAGACGAGTTAATGCATTGCCGATTTTATCTTCGTCAGCTTTTTTATCTGCTTTGATTGCCATAGTAAACATAGAAGCTGGATGAGTAACAGGTTCATATTTGATAGGTTCTTCTTCATTACATAAAGTATCACCTGTTTTTGTTGCTTGAAGTTTGGTGATGATTACGATATCACCAGCATGAGCAATTTTTTGAGCTTGTTGATTTTTACCACAAGCACTATAAAGACTGCTAATACGTTCAGTTTTTTCGCTAACGCTATTATATACAGAACTGTTTTCAATTAAAGTGCCAGATAAGATTTTTAAGTAACTAACTCTACCGATGAATTGGTCAACAACTGTTTTAAATACATATCCGGAGAAAGCATCTTCTGTACGGCGTTCAATGAGTTCATTGTTTTTTGGATTAATACCCATAGAAGCACGGAAATAAGGTGTTGGCATATATTCAATGATACTGTTCATTAATTGTCTAAAGCCAATACCTTTAGTAGCACTACCGCAAAGTACAGGGAAAATTTTAGCGTTTACGATACCTTCAATGAGAGCAGCTGCTACTTCTGTTTCAGTGATTTCTTCGCCTTCAAGATATTTTTCTAATAATTCATCATTGAATTCAGCGCAAGTTTCCATGAGCATATGACGAGCAGTATCTACTTCATCTTTCATATATTCAGGAATTTCATAAATCAAATCTTTATTTTTGATTAAGACTTTTGTATTCATAGTGATAAGGTCAGCTACGCCTTGGAAACTAGCTTCGCTACCAATAGGAATTTGAATAGGAACAATTCCTTTACCAAAATGAGCACGTAATTCTTCTACTACTTTATAAAAATCAGCATGTTCACGGTCCATTTTATTGATGAAAATAGCACGTGGTAGAGATAATTCTTCAGCATATTTCCATGCTCTATCTGTTTCAACTTCGATACCAGATGTAGCAGAAACTACTACGATTGCTGATTCACAAGCAGTAAGAGCAGATTTTACTTCTCCTGTAAAATCAGGATACCCTGGAGTATCTATGAAATTAATTTTGTAACCTTGCCATTCACAAGAAGCTAGACTAGAATCAATAGTCATTTTGCGTTTTACTTCTTCTGGTTCATAATCAAGTATGGAAGTGCCATCATCTGTTTTGCCTACACGATTAGTAGCACCACATTTGAAAAGGCAGTTTTCTGCTATTGATGTTTTACCAGATTTGCCATGTCCTACTAATGCTAAGTTTCTTAATTGTGTACTATTAAATTCTGTCATATTAAAATCCCTCCTGGGTGTAAAATCTTAAAAATCTATATTTAATATATTCTCTGAAAATTTCTAAAGTCCTTTTATAATTTTAGAAAAAAATAAAAGACTATCACTAATATTATTTATTTTTTAGTGATAGCCTAAATAAAATATTTAATTATTATTTAATTGAGCTTTTAAAATTTCTAATGCTTTATCTAATTGTGTATCTGAAGTAGCATTTTCATCTAAATTTATTTCAATATCAGGTGTGATACCTGTGCCATCTATAGAACGTCCGCTTGGTGTATAGTACTTAGCAATAGTTAATTTTACAGCATCATCTTCAAACATAGGTAAGATTGTCTGCACAGAGCCTTTACCATAAGAAGTATTACCGATTATTGTACCTGCTTTTGTATCTTGAATAGCGCCAGAGAGTATTTCAGATGCACTAGCACTGTTTTTATTGATTAAGACAACAAGAGGATATTCAGGAGCTTCTAAAGATGAAGAATATGTTTCTTTATTTCCTTGTTTATCAACGATAGAAACAATTTCTCCTTTAGGTACAAGTTTTTTAGCAATTTCAACACAAGTTGTCAAAAGTCCGCCAGGATTGTTGCGTAAATCTAATACAAGTGCCTTCATACCTTGATTTTTTAAATCATTGTAAGCTTCATTAAATTCATTGGCAGTGTCTTCAGAGAAAGATACTATTTGAATATAACCGATATTGTTATCTAACATTTTATGACCGACAGTTTTTAATTTTATATTGTCGCGTGTAATTGTTATATCTTGATTTGTATTATCGCGCATAATTGTTAAAACTACATCGGTACCAGCTTGTCCACGAACATGGGCAGCTACTTCATCAAATGCCATTTGAGTTACTGGTACCCCATCAACGGCTAAAATTTCATCACCTTCTTGAAGACCTGCTTTTTGCCCTGGAGAATTTTCCATGATGCCGACTATATGAATTTTTTGTTCATTATCCATACCCATGACAACACCGATACCAGCAAAAGAGCCTTCTGTTTGTTCCATTAAGGTTTTATACATTTTAGGTGATAGGTAATTGGAATGAGGGTCATTTAAGGATTTTACCATGCCATCAATCGCACCATCAATTAGTTTTACATCATCAGTATCATTGACATATTTTGTTTCAATGAAGCGATACGCTGTAATAAAACGCATTAGATTGCTAAATCCTTGTTCATTAAAACCGAGAGCATAATAAATTAAACCTAAGGTAGAAATTGAGGAGATAATTGCTATGAGTAATACTGCAATTATAGTTTTTAAAATTTTATTCATAAAATATCACCACTTAGTATTTATAAATAGTCATATGGATTAGTAGGTTCACCATTGACACGAACTTCAAAATGACAATGAGGGCCTGTGGAATTTCCTGTAGAGCCACAATGAGCTATGACATCACCTTGAGAGATATTTTGACCGACACTTACAGTGAGTGATTGATTATGACCATAAAGTGTAGAAACGCCATTGCCATGGTCAATAATGACAGTATTGCCATAACCGCTAATCCAGCCTGAATATGTTACAGTACCAGAGTCAGCAGCATAGATATTCATGCCATAATCACCACCGATATCAATACCGCTATGATAGCGAGCATTGCCATAAATAGGGTGGGTTCGCCAGCCATATTCAGAAGTGATAGGGCCACCTAAAGGCCAAATCATTTGCCCTGTGCCAACATATGCCGAAGAGCCTCGTCTTTGTATCATTAAAGCAATTTGTTCAGATGCATTCATGAGTTCTTTATATGCTTTTTCTGATGTTTCTTTGTCATATTTTATTCTATCTATCATTTTATCAAGAGCGGATTTTTTATCATCAAGAGCAAATTTTTTAGTTTTAGCTTCATCATATAATTTTTCTGTAGCAGTTTTTTCTTTTTCTAATTCTGCTTTAGTTTGTATAATGCTATTGCGTTCTTGATGAATTTTAGTGATTAAATCATAGTCATAGCGTAAAATTCTTTTGATTAAATCCATTCTAGTCAAAAAATCTGAAAAATCTTTTGCACCAAATAAAATATCTAGATAAGAAATTTGTCCATGTATATAGATATCACGTACACGTTTTTGTAAATATTTCTGGTTCTTTTTCAATGATTGTTCAGTATTTGCTAATTGTTTTTCCTTTTGGGCAATCTGTTCATTAGCATTGTCTAATTTAGCTTTTATTTCATTATAAGCTGTATTTGCTTCATCTAGTTCTGCTTGCAAGATACGCATTTTTTCAGAAACCTCGTTTAATTTATCAGTGGCTTCTTGTATTTTATTTTTTTCTTCTTGGGCTTGTTGTTCAATGCGTTCTTGTTTTTCAGAAAGGCTTTCGGCAAAAACAAGAGGTGTATTTGTCATAAAAAAGCATAATAATAAAGATAAAATAAGAAATTTTTTCATTAAAATATGCTCCTTAAACTTTTAGAAATCTTTTTAAAGAAATGGTACTGCCCAAAGCACCAATGATAATTCCTGCAACTAAGATAGCAAGGCTGATATAATCAATGAATGGGTGTTGCGGAATGAGTGGGAAAAATGCCATAGCTTCATAGATTTCCTGAGTAACTTGATTGTAGACTATATAAAGAAATATAGTAGCTAAACCCCCACCGATAAAGCCAAGACAAATGCCCTCAAGAAGGAAAGGCCAGCGAATAAACCAATCAGTTGCACCAACATATTTCATGATGGCTATTTCTTTTCTGCGAGCAAATACAGTGAGGCGTATTGTATTTGAAATGATAAAAATAGCAGCACCAGTCAATAGGATTATTAAAGCTACACCAATTAAGCGAATTAAGTGAGTCAGATTGAATAAATGATTGATGATATCCTGACTATAGGAAGCAGATTCTACACTATCGAGAGCAGCAGCAGTATCAGCTATAGTTTTTACTTGCTGAGGAGAAGTAACAGTCAAAGAAAAAGAATCAGGTAGAGGATTCGTATCATCTAAAGCATCTAATAAAAATTGTTGGTCGCCTAGACGTTCTTTGAAATTTTCCATAGCTTCTTCACGAGTAGTGAATTTAATATCTTGTAATCCTTCTATTTTACTCAAATTTTCTTTAGTTTCATCGATTTCTTCTTGAGATAAATCATCTTTCAAATATACGCTTATTTGTACTTGTGATTCTAATGTGTCTGCCATTTTATTTAAATTTAAAATGACGATAGAGAAAAAACCTAAGATAAATAAAGAAAGAACTACGGTAAAAATGGAAGCTAAAGTCATCCAAATGTTGCGTTTAAAAGAGGTATAGACTTCTTTGATAAAATATTCACTTGTACTAAGCTTCATCACTATAACCTCCTTGAGCAACATCTCGAATAATTTGACCGTTTTCAATAGTTAATACGCGTCGTTGCATAGTATCTACAATTTCTTTATTATGAGTAGCCATGACGATTGTAGTACCAGCTTTATTGATGCGATAAAATATTTCCATGATGCCCCATGTAGTTTCTGGGTCAAGATTTCCTGTTGGCTCGTCAGCAATGACGATAGCAGGTTGATTGACGATAGCTCTAGCTATAGCTACACGTTGCTGTTCACCACCGGATAATTGATGAGGAAAACAATTATATTTATCTTTCAAACCTACGACATCTAAAACACTATTTACGCTGTGTTGTATTAGACGGCGAGGCGCTTCGATAACTCGCATAGCAAAGGCAATATTTTCATAAACCGTTTTATCTGGTAAAAGGCGATAATCTTGGAAAACGATACCTAGACTACGACGTAAATAAGGAATATCTTGTCGTTTCATTTTAGTGATATTATATCCATTGATGATAACTGTTCCAGAAGTAGGCAAGGTTTCATGTAAAAGCATGCGCATAAAGGTGGATTTACCAGCTCCACTTGGACCTACGATAAAAACAAATTCCCCTTTATGGATTTTTACATTTATATCATTTAAAGCTAGAGCATTATTTTCATATTTTTTAAATACTTTTTCCATACTAATAATTGGTTTATTGGTCATTACAAAACCCCTTTAATAAAATTTAAGCAATATTACAAAATGCTTCCTGTATTTGTAGCAGGAAGCATTTTTAGTTTAATAATTTGAGTATTAATCAGCAAGTATTTCTGTACCAGTTTCAGTGATTAATACAGTTTTTTCCCATTGTGCAGATAAAGAGCCGTCTTTTGTATAGATTGTCCATTCATCTACTGGGTCTAAGACTACATGACGAGCACCCATATTAATCATTGGTTCAACAGTTAAAACCATACCAGGAACGAGAAGCATACCTGTATTTTTTTTACCAAAATGAGCTACGAATGGTTCTTCATGGAACTTTTTACCAACACCATGACCACCTAAATCTTCAACTACAGAATAACCGTGTTTATGTGCATGATGTTCAACAACAGCTCCGATATCACCAACAAAGCTCCATGGTTTAATAGCTTTAATACCGATTTCCATACATTCTTTAGTAACTTCTACTAACTTTCTTGCTTTATCAGAAACATTACCTATCATAAACATACGAGAAGCATCAGCATAATATCCATCAAGAATAGTAGTTACATCTACATTTACAATATCGCCATCTTTTAAAACGATATCGCGACTAGGAATACCATGACAAACTACATTATTAATAGATACGCAGATACTTTTTGGATAGCCTTCATAATTTAAGCAAGCAGGAATACCGCCATGTTCAACGATATAATTATGTGCTAATAAATTGATAGTTTCTGTATCCATGCCAGCACAAATTTTAGAAGCTATTAAATCAAGAGCACCATTATTTATAATGCCACTTTTGCGAATACCTTCAATATCTTTTTCATTTTTTATAATATTGCGAGGTGGTCTTTTTTGACCTTTGAATGCCTTTAATTTAATGGAATTTAAGTGTTCGTCAAATTGTTTATGGCAGTCTTTGTACGCTTTATTACTGCCACACCAACATAAATCAGTATCTAACATATTTTTATCTCTCCTATTCTATAGCATATTATAAAGCTTTTTAGTTAATTTGAACAGAATAAAATTAGGGATAAATTATTATCTTGTGACGTATAATAAAATTTATCGAAAATAATCAAAATGGAGTATTTACAAGATGAAAGAAGTAAAACCTATAAATATATTAAAAGCTAAAAATAGAGAAGAATTAAGACTATGGCTAGAAAATAATTATGAAACACAAAAAGAATGTTGGGTGATAGTAAAACGAGGTAGACCACAAAATGATGATACATTTTGGTATATAGATGCTGTGGAGGAAGCTTTGTGCTTTGGTTGGATAGATAGTACGGTAAAAAAACTTGATACTGGAATAACAATACAAAGATTATCTCCACGAAAAAAAGGATCTATCTGGTCGGAATTGAATAAAGAACGTTGTCGAAGAATGGAAAAGTTAGGAAAAATGACACAAGCAGGTAAAAAAGTATTACCAGATATGTCGGAAAAGGGATTTAATATTGATATAGATATATTAGAAGCATTGAAAAAAGATGAGATAGTTTGGGCAAATTTCCATAAGTTTCCATCATTATATCAACGTGTACGCATAGATACTATTCAAATAAAAAAGAAAAATCCTCAATTATTTCAGAAAAGATTAGAAAAATTAATTGAAAATAAAAAGAAAGGTATTATGTATGGAGAATGGAATGATAATGGAAGATTATTAAATTATTAGGAGAAAATACTGAGATATATAGATAATTAATAAGTATAAATCAGTAATGCATAAAATTTGTAAAAATTTTTTAAAATTTTTATAAAAAATAGAAGGAATAGAAATAGTAGTTGTAGAATATATATAATCAAAGATACAGAAAAGGGGATGAATGCATATGGCAACATTCACTATTAGAGGCAAAAACATTGAAGTCACTCCAGCACTTCGCGATTATGTAGAAAAGAAAGTAGGAAAAGTAACAAAATACTTCGATAATGTTGGAGAAATTACCGTCCTTCTTACAGTATCAAAAGACCGTCATATTGTAGAAGTTACTGTACCTGTTCAGGGAATTTTATTACGCGGACAGGAAGCAACAATGGATATGTATACATCTATTGATTTAGTTATCGAAAAAATTGAACGTCAGATTCGTAAATATAAAACTAAATTGGAAAAACGTTTCCGTGAAGGTAGTATCAGAACTGAAATGATGACTCCACCTGCAAAACCTGTTGAAGAAGATGAAGCAGTTGTTATTAAAACAAAACGTTTTGTAGTAAAACCTATGGATGTTCAAGAAGCTATTATGCAGATGAATTTATTAAACCATGATTTCTTCGTATATCGTGATGATAAAACTGAAGATGTTAACGTTGTTTACAAACGTAAAGATGGTAAATATGGTTTAATTGAGTCTGGTGTATAATATATTTTAGGTAGACAATAATACATTGAGATAAAATCGGGCTAAGTTAATTAGCTCGATTTTTTTATATAAATAAGTAAATAAAATAATGACTATCTTTGACTTATTAAGCATTGTTTGATAAAATTTGATGTAGTTTTATTTGTATATAATTTTTACATCTATAATATTTTAGTTTGTAGATAGTAAATTATCTTAGATTTTTTAGAATAAATAGATTTAGATGTTTTAGTTATACTACATTAAAATATGATTTTGTTAGGGGTTGAGATTTTTGTTCGGCTTTATTAAAAGATTTTTAGGCGATAATAATGAAAGTGAAATTCGCCGTATGCGCGGTATTGTAGAAAAAATAAACGCTTTAGAACCGCAAATGAAACAGCTGAGCGATGGCTCATTATATGGAAAAACAAGTGATTTTAAAGATCGTATAGCAAATGGTGAATCTTTAGATAGTATTTTGCCAGAAGCTTTCGCAACTGTTCGTGAAGCTTCTAGACGTGTGCTTGGTATGCGTCATTTTGATGTACAGATGATTGGTGGTATTTGCCTACATGAAGGTAAAATCGCTGAAATGCGTACAGGTGAAGGTAAAACATTAGTAGCTACATTAGCTGTATATTTAAATGCGTTAACTGGTAAAGGCGTGCATATGATTACAGTTAATGATTATTTGGCAAAACGTGATAGTGAATGGATGGGTAGATTATATCGTTCTTTAGGATTAACAGTTGGTTTAATCACTCATGATATGGATTTCCCTTCTCGTAAATTTGCTTATAATTGCGATATTACTTTCGGTACAAATAATGAATTTGGTTTTGACTATTTAAGAGATAATATGGTTGTATCTAAAGAACAGATGGTACAACGTGAATTAAATTATGCTATCATCGATGAAGTGGATAGTATTTTAATTGATGAAGCTAGAACACCACTTATTATTTCTGGTCCTGGTGCAAAATCTACTGATATGTATGCTATCATGGCAAAAGCTGTAGCAAATTTAAAAGAAGGAGAAGATTATGTTTTAAATGAAAAAGAAAAAACAGTTTCTCCTAATGATTCTGCTGTAGCAAAAGTAGAAAAAGCATTAAATATTAAAAACTTATATGATAGTGCTAATATAGAAATGTCTCACTGCTTTACACAAGCACTTCGTGCCAAAGCAATGATGAAACGCGACCGCGATTATGTTGTTCGTGATGGTGAAATCGTCATTGTTGATGAATTTACAGGTCGTTTGATGTTTGGTAGACGTTATTCTGAAGGTTTACATCAAGCTATTGAAGCTAAAGAAGGTGTAAAAATTCAGCGTGAATCCCAAACTTTAGCAACAATTACTTTCCAGAATTATTTCCGTATGTATGAAAAATTAGCTGGTATGACAGGTACAGCAAAAACAGAGGAAAATGAATTCTTAAAGATTTATAAATTACCAGTAATTGTAGTACCTACAAATAAACCTATTAAACGTATTGATTATCCTGATGTTATTTATAAAACTAAAAAAGCTAAAATGAAAGCAGTAATCAATACAATAAAAGAATGTCATGCTAAAGGTCAGCCAGTATTAGTAGGTACAACTTCTATCGTTCAATCTGAAGAAGTAAGTGCACAATTGAAAAGACAAGGTATAGACCATAAAGTATTAAATGCTAAATATCATGAAATGGAAGCTGAAATCATCAAAGACGCAGGTCAAAAAGGTGCTGTAACTATTGCCACTAACATGGCTGGTCGTGGTACAGATATCAGCTTAGGTGAAGGCGTAGCAGAAGTTGGCGGTCTTTATGTAATTGGTACAGAACGTCATGAATCTCGTCGTATTGATAATCAGTTACGTGGTCGTGCTGGTCGTCAAGGTGACCCAGGTGCATCACGTTTCTTCTTATCCTTAGAAGATGATTTAATGCGTCTATTCGGTTCTGACAATATCGCCAATATCATGGAAAAACTTGGCATGGGTGAAGATGATCCAATTGAACATAAATTAGTTACTCGTTCTATTGAACAGGCACAGAAAAAAGTTGAAGCACGTAACTTCGATATTCGTAAACATGTCATTGAATATGATGATGTCATGAATCAACAGCGTGAAGTTATTTATGACCAACGTCGTAAGATTTTACTTGGTGAAAATCTCTATGAAAATATCATTGAAATGGTTAAACGTATAATTGACAGTCAGATGGATAGATATGCTAATGAAAAACTTTATCCAGAAGAATGGACATTAGATGGTTTAATCCAAGAAGCAGAAGATATTTATGCACCAAAAGGAACTCTAGTAAAAGAACAATTAGAAGCGATGAGTCGTGATGAATTAAAAGAAACTTTATATAAAGTAGCTAAAGATAATTATGATAATCGTGAAAAATTATTCGGCAGTGAAGTAATGCGTGATTTAGAACGCATCATCATGCTCAAAGTTGTAGATAATAAATGGATGGAACATTTAGATCATATGGATATGCTTCGTGAAGGTATTAGCTTGCGTGCGTATGGCCAAAGAAATCCATTAGTTGAATATAAAATTGAAGGTCATGATATGTTCCAAGCAATGATCGATAATATTCAAGAAGATATTGCAAAATTGATGTATCGTGTAAATGTTGTTCGTGAACAACCACAGCCAGAAGACCGTTTGAAAAATGCAACTGTAAATCATGGTGAAAGTATTTCTAAATCTCCACAGGCAAAAAGCAATAATATAGGTAGAAATGACCTTTGTCCTTGTGGTAGCGGTAAAAAATATAAAAACTGTTGTGGCAAAAATAAATAATTAATATATAATGATAAGGAAAAGCTCTATTTTTATTCAATTTAATAGAGCTTTTGCCTATAAATAATTTTATTTATTTTAGTTAAAAATAAAAAAGGAAGTGAAATGATGCTAGAAGATTTACACACTACGATTGTAGCGATAGAAAAAAAGCTCACTGAAATGGGGGATTCACTTTGACATCGCTCGCAAAGAAGAAAAAATTGCTGAGCTAGAATATAAAATGGGTGAACCTACTTTTTGGGACGATCCAGACCAAGCCCAAAAAATCACTCAAGAATTAAATGGTGTCAAAGCTGGTGTAGACAAATATAAAAACATTCTCCATAAATTTGAAGAAATGCAGATTTTATGGGAAATGGGCATGGAAGATAAAGATGAAACTGTTTGCGATGATGTAGAAGCAGAGATTAAAGAAATCAATGAGGCTATAGAACAGTTAGAATTAGAATTATTATTATCAGGAAAATATGATGCTAATAATGCAATTTTGACTCTACATGCAGGTGCTGGCGGAACAGAAGCGCAAGACTGGACACAGATGTTATTACGTATGTATGGACGTTGGGCAGAACGCAATGGCTTTAGCGTAGAAACAGCAGATTTATTGCCAGGTGATGAAGCTGGGGTGAAATCTGTTACTTTATTGATTAAAGGTCATAATGCTTATGGTTATTTAAAATCAGAAAAAGGCGTTCATCGTTTAGTTAGAATTTCTCCATTTGATGCTAACTCCCGTAGACATACATCTTTCTCTGCTTGTGATGTTATGCCAGAAATTGATGATGATGTAGAAGTGGATATCAATATGGCTGATGTACGTGTAGATACCTATCGTGCAAGTGGTGCAGGTGGACAGCATATCAATAAAACTGACTCTGCTGTACGTATGACACATATTCCAACAGGTGTTGTAGCACAATGTCAAAGTGAACGTTCTCAGTTACAAAACCGTGAACAATGTTTGCGTTTACTTCGTGCTAGACTTTTTGAACTTGAAATGGAAAAGAAAGAAAAAGAACTTGCAGCACTTGAAGGTGACCAGCAAAAAATTGAATGGGGTAGCCAGATTCGCTCTTATGTATTCCACCCATATAACTTAGTAAAAGACCATAGAACAAATACAGAAACAAGTGATACACAAGGCGTAATGGACGGAGATATCAATAAATTTATTGAATCTTATCTACATGCAAAAGCTAATCATATAATTTAAAATACGAGGTATCTTGAATTTGCGAAAATTATTAATTGGTTTAATCCTTGTAGTTGTAATAGCATTAGCAGGTGCAACTTATATATTACCAACATATATAAGTAATCAAATATCTGGACGTATAGAAAGAAGTTTGCAAACTGATTCTGTTAGTGCCAATATAGAAACTTCACCTAGCTTTATGATGCTATTTGGTCAAGTAGATAATATAGATATTGAAGCTACAAATATAAAATTAGATAAAGTAAATTTAAATGAGTTATCTTTAAAGGGCGAAAATATAGAGATTAGTGTACAAGATTTATTATTAGCTCGTAGATTGGTGATAAACTCAGCTGATAATTTAACAATAACAGGTCTAATCGATGAAAATAATTTAGCCCAATTATTAGCAAAAGAAGTAGATAAAATTTCTGATATAGCAGTAAAAATTACACCTGATAATGTTGAAGCTACAGGAAAAATTTCTTTCTTAGGGCAAGAAGCAACTATCAATGTAAAAGGTATTATTGTAGTGGAAGGGAAAAATTTACTTTTCCGCATTACAGATGCTAATACAGAAAACAGATTGTTTGGTAAAATTGGTATAAGTTTCACCAAAGATATATTCTTAGTTTCAACAGATAAATTACCATTAGAAGGTGCAAAATTTACTAGAGTAGAACAGCAAAATGGTCAAGTACTTATTGAGGCAGGCATCAATAAGTAATAAGTAAGGTGGAATAGAGATTGACAAAGTTTAAATATAATCGTTTGTTGATTGTTTGTATAATAATTGGCCTAATAGCTGCTATTGGTGTAAATATTCAACGTAATAGTGTAGAAAAAGCAAATATGACAGTGGATTTAGCCATTGATTATGAAGATATGGTTAAATTAGCTCAATTAGAAGGAATACCAGTAGAGGAAGTATTATCTCAAGCAAAACAAGCAGGCATTTCTTCACTTGCTGTATATGAAACTACATTTGAAAAATTGAATAAAAATGGCAAAGCTATGGCTATTGCAGGTAGTTCTGTACTAGAAAATTATTATAGTGGAACTTTAAGTGATCCTGCATGGCGTACTTTAGTTCAGCAAGGTACTATAAAAGCTGACGAAGTATATGTTGTAGGACATGATAAGCAAACATATACAGAAGTAAAAGAAGATTTATTTAGACGCTTAGGCAAAGAGAGAGTAAATGTTCTAGATTTAGGAAATCAAGAAATATTAGCAGTAAAAGCTAATTATACAGAGTTATTAAAAATGAATTTAGGTATGCCAACTGATGAAATGAAGGCTGTTAATGATGCAGGTTTTTATGTGTTGGCTAGACCTAGTAACTATAAGAATGTAACAGATGATGATATCAATGCAGTTTTTGACCGTTTAAAGGATTTCAAAATATCAGAAATAGTATTTTCTGGTTCTGAAACATTAGGTGGTTTGCATAATACTGAACGTACTATTGAGTTGATGAAAGAAAGAGATATTACTCTTGGTATGATTGAACATGTTACACAATTACAATTTTATCCACAAGATGGTTTATATGATATTGCTAGAGGTTTAGATTATAAAGTCGCTAGATTATATACTATACCAAAAGATGAACAGCCAAAATTGAAAATGGATGTAGCTGTTGAGCGTTGGGCAAATACTGATGAAGAACGTAATATACGTATAGATTTAATGCGTATTTATGAAAAACCTGAAGGTGATATGTCCTTATTAGCTACAAATATGAAATATATTTCAGATACAAAAGCAAAACTTGAATCTAAAGGTTTCACTATTGGACCTGCTAGTCATTTTGAGCCATTTTTTGGCAATACAATTTTGCAAGTTATAATGCTTTTAGGTATTTGTAGTGCTTGTGTATTGTATATTTCTTTGGTTTACCCAAGTTTATCAAATAAAAAACAGTATATTTTATTAGCAATCTGCTTTGTAATAACAGCTGTTCCAGTATTGATAGGAAAAGGCTCTACAATTCGTATAATGGCTGCTTTAGCTGCGGCAAATGTTTTCCCTGCTATTGGTATGATAAGTCAATTAGATGTAATTCGTAGAAATCGTCTAATTGGTAAATTAAAATTTGGTCCATTATTATTAAAAGCAGTGAAGGCTATTGTTTGTGCAAGTGTTGTTTCTATGATGGGGGCAATGTTCTTATCTGGTATTTTATCTGATGTAGAATTCTTCTTGGAAATGAGTATTTTCCGTGGTATTAAATTAACATTTGTATTGCCAATTATTTTAGTGACTATAGCCTTTATGCAACGTTTTGATATATTCGGTGATAATTTATTAACACCACCAGCTTTTAAAGAACAGGCTAAACGTATATTGAATATGACTGTATCTGTAAAAGCTTTAGTAGGATTTTTGATAGCTATGATTGTAGCTGTTATCTTTATCGGTCGTTCCGGTCATACAGCTGGCGTTCCTGTTCCTGGCATAGAATTGAAAATAAGAGCTTTCTTAGAACAAGCGTTTTATGCAAGACCTCGTTCAAAAGAAATTTTTATTGGTCATCCAGCGTTTATAATAATGATCATGGCATGGTATCGTAAGTGGCCAGCAGCTATCTTCTTTATTTTATCTATAGTAGCGACTATTGGACAAGGTTCTATGGTAGAAACTTTTGCACATATGCGTACGCCGGTATTTATGTCATTAATGAGAGGTTTTGATGGTGCTTTATGGGGTGCTGTCATAGGCTGTGTTGTCATGGGTGCATTGTATTTATGGCAATATATTGCATCTTCAACAGATAGGAGTAAGTCTTTGAATGAATAATATTGTAATTTCTGGGTATTATGGTTCTAAAAATGCAGGCGATGAAGCTATGCTATCTGCAATGTTAGAAGTATTCTCAGAGCTTAATCCAAAACTTCATATTACAGTTATTTCATCAGACCCAGAATATACAAGAAAACGCCATAGTGTTGATGCAGTTAATTGGTTAAATGTAGTAGATATTTTGAAAGTGTTGAAAAAGGCGGATTTACTTATAAGTGGTGGCGGTAGCTTATTACAAAATGTAACTAGCGGTCGAAGCTTATATTATTATATGGGTGTATTATTTTTAGCTAAATTAGTTCATACACCAATAATGTTATATGCTCAAGGTATTGGCCCTATTTATGGTAAATTCGCAAGACGCTTGATGAGATGGTTTGGCAATCATAGTGCTTTGATTACAGTTCGCGATAAAGATTCATTAAAAGAATTGGATATGCTTAAGATTGTAAAACCACCAATAAAAGCTACAGCAGACCCAGTGTTAGCAATAAATGCAGTAGATAAAAAAAGTGGGCGAGAGATTTTTAAGAAAGCACATATTTCACTCACTAAGCCGATAATTGGTATATCTGTGCGTGAATGGCGTGAATGGCAACATTATAAAGACGTCTTAGCAGAAGTGGCTGATGAAGCAGTAACGAAATTAAATGCTCAGATTGTTTTTATGCCAATGCAATATCCAGAAGATGTAAAGGCTGCTAAAAAAATTGTAGCTAAAATGAAACAGCCGGCATGTATCTTGAAAGAAGATTTTACAACAAGGGAATTAATGTCATTAGTAGGAAATATGGATTTAATGATTGGCATTCGCCTTCATGCATTGATTTTTGCAGGTGTGATGGGCACACCAATGATAGGTATATCATATGATCCTAAAATTGATAGATTTTTAAAATCCATTGATGAAGATGTTGTAGGCGATTTAGAAAATGTAACAGTGGAAGCTTTGATGCAAGAAATTAATGCTAAATGGAATAATAAAGAAATATATCGCAATCAGAATTTGAAGCGAATGGCTAAATTGCGTAGTTTAGCAAGGTCAAATGCGGAAATGGCTTTAGAATTTATAGATAAAAATAAATAATAAAAAATGACTCCTAGTTATAATTACTAGGAGTCATTTTTTTATTTAAAGAGATTTTTTAAAGTCTTAAAGAAGCTTTCTTGTTCTGGATTTGCTTTATCATTTTTAATACCAGCAAATTCACGAAGAAGTTCTTTTTGTCTGTCGGTAAGTTTTTGTGGAGTTAAAACTTTAATGCGAACATGTTGATCGCCACGACCAGCACCGCGAAGGAATGGGATACCTTTTCCTTTTAAGCGCATTATTGTACCAGACTGAATACCAGCTGGTATTTTCATTTCTACTTTACCATCAAGAGTTGGTACTTCTATAGTATCGCCTAAGGAAGCTTGTACAAAAGTGATAGGAACTTCGCAGATGATTTCAGTGCCTTCACGTTTGAAGAATTTATGGTCTTTTACTGTGATATATACATATAAATCACCAGTAGATCCGCCACGAACACCTGCTTCACCTTCGCCAGCTACGCGGATACGGTTTCCAGTATCTACGCCAGCAGGGATTTTAACTTCAACTTTAGAGCGAACAGATTTAACACCTTTACCATTACAATCTTTACATGGTGTTTTAACGATTTCACCTGTACCACTGCAACGGGAACAAGTACGCTGATTTACCATGCGACCAAATGGTGTATTTTGAGTGAATTGTACTTGACCTGTACCATGGCAATCAGGGCAAGTTTCAGGATGGGTACCAGCAGCAGCACCTGTACCATTACAGCTAGAACATTTTTCTGTACGAGGAATATTGAGTTCTACTGTTTTACCAAATGCAGCTTCTTCAAAGGAAATAGATAAATTATAGCGTAAATCAGAACCACGTTCTGGGCCACGACGGCGAGCAGAACCGCCAGCACCACCGCCACCAAAGAACATGTCAAAGATATCGCCAAAACCTTCTCCACCAAAGCCACCTTGACCAAAACCGCCGAAACCGCCAAAGCCACCGCCAGCTCCACCAGTACCATCAAAAGCTGCATGACCAAATTGGTCATATTGAGCTTTTTTCTGTGGATTGGATAAAACTTCATAAGCTTCATTTACTTCTTTGAATTTTTCTTCGGCTTCTTTAGGATTATCACGATTGAGGTCAGGGTGATATTTTCGAGCCATTTTTTTGTAGGCTTTTTTTATTTCTGCTTCTGTAGCATTTTTATTTACGCCTAAGACTTCATAATAATCGCGTTTTGTACTCACTTTGCACCACCTAAACCTAAATAAAGATTTTATGCTTAATTGACATAACTCCAGCTAAGGATTAACTGGAGTTATGTGCATCGAATTTCTTATATTAATTAAACTTAAATTATTTATCAGTTACATCTTTAAAATCAGCGTCAACAACATTGTCATCATCTTTTGTCTGAGTCTGTTGCTGTGCATTAGCACCTGCTCCGCCAGCTTGTTGTTGAGCTTGCTGAGCCTGCTGATATGCAGCTGCGCTTAATTCATAAAGAGGTTTTTGTAATTCTTCCATAGCTTTTTTGATTGCTTCGATATCTGTACCTTTGAGAGCATTTTTAACGCCTTCAATGCCATCTTTTACTTTAGCTACAGTATTAGCATCAGCTTTATCGCCTAAATCTTTGATTACTTTTTCAGCTTGGAATACTAAAGAATCAGCATTATTTCTAGTTTCTACTTCTTCTTTACGTTTTTTATCTTCAGCTTCATGAGCTTGAGCTTCTTTAACCATGCGGTCGATATCTTCTTTGCTCATACCGCTATCAGATTGAATAGTGATATTTTGTTCTTTACCAGTACCGAGGTCTTTTGCAGATACATGAACGATACCGTTAGCATCAATATCGAATTTAACTTCGATCTGAGGAACTCCTCTTGGAGCTGGTGGAATGTCTGTTAAATCGAAACGACCGAGAGTTTTGTTATCTGCTGCCATTTCACGTTCACCTTGAAGAACATGAATGCTAACTGCAGGCTGATTATCAGCAGCTGTAGAGAATACTTGGCTCTTAGAAGTAGGAATAGTAGTATTTCTTTCAATGATTTTTGTGCAAATACCACCTAATGTTTCAATACCTAAGGAAAGTGGAGTTACATCAAGAAGTAATACGTCTTTAACTTCACCAGCTAAGATACCAGCTTGAATAGCTGCACCTACTGCAACGCATTCATCAGGGTTTACACCATGATTTGGTTCTTTACCAAGATATTTTCTAATAGCTTCTTGAACAGCAGGGATACGGCTAGAACCACCAACTAAGATGATTTTATCGATTTCAGAAACGGATAAACCAGCATCAGCCATAGCTTTACGAGTTGGTTCGATTGTAGCTTCAACAAGATCTGCTGTTAATTCATCAAATTTTGCACGAGTAAGAGTTAAATCTAAGTGTTTTGGACCTGTTGCATCAGCAGTGATGAATGGTAAGTTGATATTTGTAGAAGTCATGCTGGAAAGTTCGATTTTTGCTTTTTCAGCAGCTTCGATAAGACGTTGAGCACTCATTTTATCTTGAGATAAGTCAATGCCGTTGGATTTTTTGAATTCTTCTACCATCCAATTCATTACTGCATGGTCAAAGTCATCGCCACCTAAATGAGTATTACCATTAGTGGATTTTACTTCAAATACGCCATCACCAAGTTCGAGGATAGATACATCGAATGTACCGCCACCTAAGTCGAATACTAAGATTGTACCATCTTCGCCTTTATCAAGACCATAAGCAAGAGCAGCAGCAGTTGGTTCGTTTACGATACGAAGAACATCAAGACCTGCGATTTTACCAGCATCTTTAGTTGCTTGACGTTGGCTATCGTTGAAGTAAGCAGGAACAGTGATAACTGCTTGAGTTACTTTTTCGCCAAGATATTTTTCTGCATCAGCTTTTAATTTTTGAAGAACCATAGCAGAAATTTCTGGTGGAGTATAAGATTTACCATCAATATTTACTTTATAATTAACTTCGCCCATATGACGTTTGATTGAAGCGATTGTTCTATCTGGATTGGAAACGGCTTGACGTTTTGCAAGTTGACCTACAAGACGTTCACCATCTTTTGTGAAACCTACAACTGAAGGAGTAAGTCTGCTACCTTCTGGGTTTGTAATAACTGTAGGTTCGCCACCTTCCATAACAGCGACTACAGAGTTAGTAGTACCTAAGTCAATACCAATTACTTTGGACATTATAAATTCCTCCTAAAAACATCTATATATAAATATAAGTGTTATGCAATTTAATAAAATATTTTATATTAATTATAGTTAATTAAATGCTTAATTAGCTACAACTTTTACCATACTTGGGCGAATTACTCGACCTTGTACCATATAACCTTTTTGGAATTCTTCTTCGATGGTATCATCTTCTTTTTCAGGATCTTGAACGCGCATTACAGCTTGATGGAAATTAGGATCAAATTTTTCACCAGCAGCTTTAATAACTTCAAGACCATTTTTCTTCAAAGATTCCATTAATTGGTTGTAAACCATGGAAATTCCATCGTGAAGAGGAGTACCAGCAGCTCCTTCAACAGCTAAAGCACGTTCAAAATTATCAATGATAGGTAATAAATCTTTAATTAATCCTTGAAGGACTACACTAGATAATTCTTCACGTTCTTTTTCATTGCGACGACGGAAGTTTGCAAAATCAGCTTGCAATCTTTTATAGTGGTCTTCGCTTTGCTGTAATAATTCTTTTTGAGCTTCAAGTTCTTTTTTTATTGTATCAAAAGTTGCTTCATCATTTTCTACAGCAGTCTCATTAGTAGTTTCTTCTACTGTTTCTTTAACTTCGTTATCAGAAGTAGTTTCAGTCTGCATAGTTTCTTTAGTTTCTTCTGGAGTAGCCATGAATCAACCACCTTCTTAGTTAATAATAAATAGTTTAATCTTTATAGATTACAAATGAAATCTATGGAAAATATCAGCAAGATTAGCATTCATAAATTTTAATAAAGAAATTATTTTGCCATAATCCATACGTGTTGGACCTAAAACAGCTAATGTGGCAATTGGTTTACCATCTAAATGATATGTGGCACTGATAATACTACAGTCTTTAATATCATTATATTTGTTTTCTTGACCAATGGTAACAGCTAAACTTTCATCTTTTTGTGCATGCAAAATATCATATAAAAGTTGTTTTTCTTCAAACATAGATAATAATTTTTTTACTTTATCTATATTATGAAATTCAGGCTGTTCCATTAATTCTCTTGCACCACCTAGATAAAGTCGTTCTTGCTTATCTTTGGCTAATGCTTCATCTATAATATTAATGATAGCATTGAAAACTGTGGAATTAACAGTTTCACCACGAATTTTACGAATTGATGCCATACTAATATCTGATAGACGCTTACCTTTGAGATAATGATTAAAGATACTAGCGATATTATCAAAATCCTCAAAAGAAACACCACTTGGAATATCGATAATTTTGTTATCAATAAAACCAGCATCTGTCATGATGACAGCTATTACTTGATGTTCATTAAGTGGTAAAAATCGCAAATACTGAAAAGCTGTTTGCGTTAATTGTGGAGCTAAAACTAAAGATACATTTTTTGTCAGTTGAGAGATTATACGTGAAGTTTCACGGAAAATTTCTTCAACAGAACGTACTTTAGTAGCATACCAATTATTGATAAGAGATATCTCATTCTCCGACATTTGTTCTAATGTTAATAAGTCATCAACATAAAAACGATAACCTTTTGATGAGGGGATACGCCCAGATGAGGTATGGAGATGCTTGATATAACCAAGTGTCTCTAAATCTGCCATTTCATTACGAATTGTCGCAGGGCTAATTCCCAAACTATATTTCTTAGCAATTGTTCGGGAGCCTATTGGCTCTGCAGTAGATATATAGTCATCTACAATGGCTCGGAGAATGCGTTGCTTTCTTTCATCTAGCATTTCTTTCACCCCTATTGTTAGCACTCTATAATAGTGAGTGCTAACTTCTAATTAAGAATGTATCACTATTTAGACAAAATGTCAATGTCTTTTGTTTAATTAAATAAAAAATTTCTTAAGTATAATAAAAACAGTTGAAATTAGTTTAGTTATTATATAGAAACTAAACTAAATGATAAAAATTATTGATTATAGGTTGAGGTTTTTAATAAAATAGTGTAAAATATAGATTATGAGCGTAATAAAAAAATAAAAATAGAAAGCCGAATCCAGCTCAGGAGCGGGAGAACCAATTTTTTGGGGTGAATCTAATTTATTTTGGTAGAATTTATTGAAATTTTAGATGGATAGTCTTTCCTTCTCTGTCCTAACCCGTCAGCTAACCTCGTAGGCGATTTTGAGAGGAGTCTTTTTTTTGAGTAAAGTTGTCCGTGTTTTAGTTTTATCTTTGTGTTTGATCTGTATGAGTGCTATTGCTAGCGCATCTTCTTTCCGTTTAGGAGACCAAGGTGCAGAAATCGCTGAAATTCAAGCAGCATTGGCAAGTCAGGGTTATGATGTAACAGCAGATGGAGATTTCGGTCCAGCTACACAAGCTGCAGTGGCAGCATTCCAATCAGCTAATGGTTTGGATAATGATGGTTTAGTTGGCGCTATGACATATCAAGCATTGATGGGACGTAACATGCCTGTAGTAAGCCGTAGTTCTAATTACATTGCAAAACGTATCATTAATTCATCTTTGAATTATATTGGCGTGCCATATGTATTTGGTGGTACAACTCCAAGCGGTTTTGATTGTTCTGGTTTTACGCGTTATGTTTTTGCTACAGCTGGTATTTCTCTTCCACGTACAGCAGATGTACAATTTGAAATAGGTACACCAGTATCTTATGATAACCTTATGCCTGGTGATTTAGTATTTTTCTCTACTTATACTTATGGAGCATCTCATGTAGGTATCTATATGGGTGATGGTAATTTTATTAATGCTTCTTCTAGCCGTGGAGTAGTTGTCGATTCTTTAAGTAGTTCTTATTGGGCATCTTGCTATATTGGAGCACGTAGAGTTTTATAATTACATAAATTAAATTAAACATAATTTAATTTAATACAAAGGAGACGATAGGTCTCCTTTTTTCTTTATAAAAATAAATAAAAGCATAAATTAAAGAAAGTGAAGTGAAAAATAATGTCTTTTTTGAATAATTGTAGACAATTTACTAATTTATCCGCTATGAAAGCTAATTTTTTACAAAGAATTAATACAGTATTACCTTTAGTTTCTGATTTGGTACATGCACATGTAGCTATGTATACATTTTCCAAAAAAGAAAATTATTTCACTGTTGTTTCTGAATTTGAACCACATACTACGTATAATCCTATAAAACAATCATTGATAGGGAAGGAAATTCCTAAAGTACAAGAGCCTTTAATTGATAAAACTATTAAATTTAAATCAAAATACGAAGGTCAAAGAGAATTAGATTTTGGTAAATTTTATCAAATGTATACTATACCGATTGTCGTTGATTATGAAGTAATAGCTGTTATTTGTTTTGAGATAAATTATGAAGATACACAAACAAGAGGTTTTACTCGTCTTTTGAAAACTGCCTTTATTATTTTGGAAAATGCGCCTAAAAAAGCAGATAATAAAATGTATAGAGCAATTTCTTCACGAGATGGGATTATCATTACAGATAAAAATGAACGCATTATTTTTGCTAATATGGTAGCATCAAGAATATATCACGTTTTAGGTGTTAGTAATTTGTTGGGTTGTCATCTTTTTGATAGACAGTTGACTTTGCATATTAGAAAAGAAACTATTTTGCCTAGATGTCCTTATGAAAAAGAAATTGAAGTGGGTAATTTAGTATTGATTAGAAGAGACATTCCAATCAATGAAGCAGGCAATTTATTGACACGTATAGTGATTTTATCTGATGTTACTGAAATTAGAAAAAAGGATAAAGAATTAAAAATAAAATCAGCAGTGATACAAGAAATTCATCATCGCGTAAAAAATAATTTGCAAACTATTGCTAGTTTACTTAGATTACAAGCTAGACGCTCAAATTCAATGGAAGTAAAAGAGGCTTTAAAAGAAAGTGTAAATCGTATTTTAAGCATATCAGTTGTGCATGAATTTTTATCACAACAAGGTGATGAAAATATAGATGTAATGGAAGTAACAAAAAATATTTTGCAATTAATCCAGCAAAATATGTTAGATAGTCATTTTAAATTGGAGACAGAATTCATTGGAGAGACAATAATTTTACCATCAAAACAAGCTAGTAATTTAGCTTTAATCATAAATGAATTGATTTTAAATTCAATTGAGCATGGATTTTTAGGCAGAAATTATGGTAAAATTGGTCTTAAAATAAGTCAAAGTGATGAAGCCTATATAATAGAATTGTATGACAATGGTAATGGTTTACCAGAGAATTTTTCTGATTTACCGACAAAATCTTTAGGACTTCAAATTGTGAGAACCTTAATTGAAGGAGATATGAATGGTTCTTTTGACTTATATAATGATAATGGGGTTCATGCCAAGATAGCTATTCCCTATAAATTTTTAATGGAGAGTGAAGTTGATGTCTAAGTTAAAAATTGTGATTGCTGATAATGAATCAATCATTCGTATGGATTTGAAAGAAATGTTAGAAGAAGCTGGGCATGAAGTCGTTGGAGAATGTTTTAATGGATTAAAGGCTATAGAATTAACGCAGCGATTAAAACCTGATTTAGTAATTATGGATATAAAAATGCCAGAAATGGATGGGATTACAGCTGCAAAGAAAATTTCTGACCAAAAATTAGCTCCTGTTATTTTGCTTACAGCTTTTAGCCAAAAAGACATTGTAGAAAAAGCTAAGAATTCAGGTGTTCTAGCTTATTTGGTAAAACCAATAAAGCCAAGTAATTTGTTTCCAGCAATAGAAATTGCACTATCTAGATTTAATGAGATTAAACAATTAGAAAGTGAATTAGATGATATAAAAAATTCACTAGAAATGAGAAAATTATTAGATAGAGCAAAAGGTATTTTGATGGATGCTTATAATTTGTCTGAAAGTGAAGCTTATCGTAGAATACAAAAATATAGTATGGCAAAACGAAAAACAATAAAAGAAGTTGCACAATCAATTATTCGCGCAGCTACAAAATGATAAATAAAAAGGGCATTAACTTTTATAAGATAATGCCCTTCTTTATTATTTATACTATTTATGATAATTATGTTTTAAAAGTTAAATGTCATCATTGACTTTATTTTTTATTTTGCTCAATAAATCCATTAGTATTTTTTGTTCTTCTACATTGACAGCTTCTAATACTCGGCGACAATTTTGAGCGATAACTTCAAACCATTCATTATATTGTTCAATCGCCAATGGTGTGAGATAAATATATTTTTCACGTTTATCTTCACCACTTTGACGCATGATAAGATTTTTTTTCATCAGTTGACGAATTGTTTTAGAGATTGCAGCAGGTTCAATATTTAAATAGTTAGCAAGTGCTGTCTGTGTCATAGTGCCTTGATCGTGAATTGTTTTTAAAATAGTCCATTCAGAACCATAGATATTTGTACTGTATAATGCACGGTTTACACTTTTTGACATAGCACGTGTTGTTTGATATAGTTGATGAACTAATTCGTCTGTCTGTTGAATTGTTTCTAGAGAAATTTCGATGATAATCCCCTCCTTATATACTGTTATAACAAATAATAGATATTTTTACAATGAAAATTAATGAAGAAATTAACGATGATTTTGTTATATTTATAATTTTTAGGGGAAAAAGTACGTTATAGGAGGTATATTTATGCTTTATTTAGTCAAGATTTTTTATGCTTTTATAATTCCACCGGGAGGAATTATATCACTTCTGATTTTATTTAATATTTATTTATATTGGAAAAAGATTAAAGGTAAATATATTTTAAGCGTGATTACTTTATTGTTTTATTTGTTATCTACAAATTTTATAGCTTATCATTTAGTTAAGCCATTGGAGAATTTTTATCAAAATAAAACTATTGAACAGTTAAAGCAAGATAAAAATGATGTGATAATTATGCTAGGTGGCGGTGCGATAAATGTAGCAGATATTGATGGCGAAGGGCAAGTTTCAGGATATGTAGCTAATCGCATGATTACAGTTATGAGATTACAAAAAGAATTAGATATTCCTATTATTTTATCTGGCGGAAAGGTGTTTGAAGATACAGGAAGAGAAGCTGATATTGAAAAGCGTATATTTGAAGGTATGGGCGTAAATTCGCAAGCTTTGATATTAGAAAATCAGAGTAGAAATACAGTGGAAAATGTGCAAAATAGTAAGGTTATAATGGAAGAATATAATTTTACTAAGCCATTAGTTATCACATCTGGTTTTCACTTACCAAGAGCAATGGAAATATTTGCACGTGAAGGAATTGAAGCTACGCCATATGTAGCAGATTATCAAATGAGTGATGAGTTAGTCTTTAGTATTTTTAATTTCTTACCTAATAATGGTAGTTTGAATACATCTTGTATGGCTATTCGTGAATATTTGGGTATTTTGGCTTTAAAATTAAAAATGCAATGAGTTTTAATATAAATAATAAATATAATTAGATTAAAGAGAATATAAAATGATGATTAATGAAGTATTACAAGAAAAATTAAAATTATTGCCTACAAAATCAGGTGTTTATTTGATGAAAAATAAGCAAAAACAGATTATATATGTAGGTAAAGCGATTAATTTAAAAAATCGTGTGCGACAATATTTTCAATCGAGTAGAAATCATTCAGCAAAAACAATTGCTATGGTGTCACATATAGAAGATTTTGAAACAATAGTTACAGATAATGAATTAGAAGCATTGATTTTAGAATGTAATTTGATAAAAAAACATCATCCTAAATATAATATTATGCTTCGTGATGATAAGACTTATCCCTATTTAAAGATTACTTTAAATGAAAAATATCCAAGAATAGTAACTACCCGTCGCCTTATCAAAGATGGCTCAAGATATTTTGGCCCATATACAAGTTCTACAGCAATGAAGGAAACTTTAAATTTATTGCGTAAATTATTCCCTTTGCGAACTTGCAAGCATTTAGCAGATAGACCTTGTTTAGAATATCATATAAAAAGATGTTTAGCTCCTTGTGCTAATTATATTGATGAAGATACTTATAAAGATATGGTAGATGGCGTATGTTTATTCTTAGAAGGTAAAAGTGAAGTTGTAGAGCAGAATTTAGCGAAAAAAATGCAGATGGCAGCACAGAATTTAGATTTTGAGAAAGCTGCTAGATTGAGAGACCAATTATTAGCTGTGCGCAAGATAATGGAAAAACAAAAGATATTATTAGATGATGGTGATATAGATGCTATCGGTATTGCTAGAGCTAATTATGGAATTTGTATAGAGATATTTTTTATTCGCAATGGTAAAATGTTAGGTCGCAATCAATTTTTATTAAATGATGAAGATGATGATGAAAAAAATTTGATAACAGCCTTTTTGAAGCAATATTATAATGACGCGGTGGACATTCCTAAAGAAATATTGATACCAGAAGAGATAGCAGAAATAGAATTATTGCAAGAATGGCTTTGGGCAGAAAAGAAGAAAAAGACCAAAATTTTATTGCCTAAACGTGGTGTGAAAAAAGATATTTTGATGATGGCAAAAGAAAATGCAGAAAAATATTTATTAGAGCAAGAGCAAAAATTAAAAGATATGAAGGCTCGTAGTTTAGGTGCTGTCTATGATTTACAAAAATATTTAAATTTACCAAAGCCACCGATGCGTATGGAATGTTTTGATATATCACATATTCAAGGTTCAGAAACAGTAGCTTCTATGGTAGTATTTCAAGATGGCAAGCCAGATAAAAATTCTTATCGCAGATTTAAGATAAATTCTACTGAAGGAAAACCAGATGATTTTATGTCGATGAGGGAAGTAACTACTCGCAGATATGTAGGCGTTGATAAAAATGATTTACCAGATTTGATAATCATTGATGGCGGTAAAGGTCAATTGAGCTCGGCTTTGGAAATTATTCGTGGAGCAGGTCATTATAGCGTCCCTGTAGTAGGGCTTGCTAAGCAATTTGAATATATTTTTACAGAACAATCATCAGAGCCTGTTATTTTGCCACGACAATCAGATGCTTTATATTTAGTGCAAAGTATAAGAGATGAAGCTCATCGCTTTGCTATTACTTATCATCGTAAACTTAGAACAAAACGCAATAAAATATCTATATTAGATAATATCTCTGGAATTGGTGCTAAGCGAAGAAAAAGTTTATTTGACCATTTTGAAACGATACAAAATATAAAAAATGCTTCAGTTGATGAATTGATGGCGGTACCAGGAATTAGCGAGCAAATAGCAAAATCTATATATAATTTTTTCCGCACACATGAGTTAGTGAGCAGTAAATTAAAATAAATTTACAACTACACATTTAATTTACAAGTTTACAATAAATAATCATTGACAAATATGAATTTTATTGTTATAGTAATAGACAGATAAAAACAGTGAAGAGGAAAAGTAGATTTATGAAGCTTGCAGAGAGCTATGGTTTGGTGGGACATAGTAGTGAATTAAATTGAAATACACCTTAGAGTTGCAAGGCTGAACAATTATAATAATTGAGATTAATTAAGTAAGTTTTGTCGGAGTGCCTCCGTTATCATGGGCTAGGATATGTTAGTATCCGAATGAGTGGCTAAAAAAGCAAATTGGGTGGTACCACGGGTTATAACAGCTCGTCCCTATATAGGGGCGAGCTTTTTTGTATGCTTTTTTAGTTAGATGAATTTATTTTAAACTTATATCAGCTGATAATAATACTTAAGTTTTTGACAAATTAAAATTTAATCTGCAGTAATTTAAAGATTGATGTTAAAGTAAAAATTTTGATTAACATCATAAGAAAGGATGAAAACTATGTCTATTCAATTAATGATAGTCTGTCTATATGTAGTATTATTATTTGCAATATCTTTTTATGTAAAACATCGCGCTAATAAAAATCCTATGGAGTATTTATTTGCAGGAAGAAAATTATCTACATCACTTATTGCTTTTAATGTAACAGGTCTTGCTGTAGGGGCTGCTTCTACTGTTGGTGTGGCAGAAAATGCAACACAGGTAGGAATAGCAGCTGGTTGGTACAATGGAGCATGGGCTATTGGTGCTGTGGTTATGGGAATTTTAGCCGCAGGAAAATATAGACAAATGGGTTGTTCTACGATACCAGAATTGTTTGAACGTTATTATGATAAAAAAGGTCGTCTTATAAGTGCAATTGGTTTAGCAATCATTCTTATTTGTATTACTTCGCTTCAATATGTAGCAGGCGGGGCAATTTTATCAACACTTATGCCAGATATATTTTCTATGAAAACAGGCATGATAATGAGTGCTATAGTTTTCATCGGTATCACTGTTGTGGGTGGATTGTGGTCTTCTGGTATGTCCAATATGATAAGCGTTAGCTTGATTTATTTAGGAATTTTATATTCAACTATTTCTGTCGTAGATAATAATGGTGGTCTTGTAAATATTAATAATAATTTACCTGTAGTTGATTTTTCTTGGTTTAGTCCTATTGGTGGCTTAGGTTTAGCTGTAGTATTGGGTTGGATTTTAATTATGATATCTCAAGCACTCACATTACAGGGAACTGTACAGATTGCCTGCGGTGCAAAAGATGCTAAAACAGCAAAAAAAGGCTTTATTTTAGGTGGAGCATTGATTTTTCCAATTGGCTTTTTATCAGCTATTTTAGGTTTAGCAGCTAAAGTTCAATATCCAGATATTAATCCAACTATGGCACTTCCTCAAATCATTATGAGCTTAGATCCTGTAGTTTCAGGGATAACACTTGCAGCATTATGGGCAGCAGATGTTTCCACTGCTTGTACAATATTATTAGGTGCAGGCACACTTATTTCTCAGGATATTTATAAACGTTTTATTAATCCACAAGTAACAACTGCAAAATTTTTGCAAGTAAATCGTTTAGTTATATTATTAGTAGGTCTTGCTACTTTATGGTTAGCATTTAATGCAGTGGGAATTTTAAAAACTATGATGATTGGTTTAAGTTTGACTACTGCATTTACTGTGGTATTTTTATTTACTGTATTTGCTCCTAGCCTTTGTCGTAAAAATTCAGCATTTTACACTACTGTTGTAGGTTTGATAGGGTTGGTTTTATGGCAATTTGTACCGCAGATACATGTATTGCCACATGTAATTTATTTTGAATGGATTATTTGTATAATCAGCTTTTTGATTATCAGTGTTGTAGATAAACAGCCAATTAAAATAGTTAAGAAAGAAACTACATCAGCAAAAGTAATGGTAAATCAAGAAGTTTTGAGCAGATAAAAATAAATAATAAAATTTATAACCTGACAAGTAAAAATACTTGACAGGTTATTTTTTGTCATATATAATAGTCAAAGTCGTAGGACATAATTAGTTTTGGTGAATAATGAAAGCTCAGGTGGTTTAAATGTTAGAAAAGTTTTTGCACATGAGCGCTTTATTTGATATTTATGGGGCTTTGCTAACTGACAAACAGAAACGTTGTCTACAAATGCACTTATTCGAAGATTTTTCACTATCAGAGATAAGTACAGAGTTAGGAATTTCACGTCAAGCTGTTTATGACATGTTGCGTCGCAGTGAGCAAATCATGCAGCAATATGAAGATAAATTAGGTTTGGCAGCCCGTTCGACAAAAGAAAAAACAGAGCTTTTGTCAATTTTATCTGATTTATTAGCATTAAAGCAGGAATCAGAAGATAACAGGCTTAATAATATAATAAGACGTATTTCTGTGTTAACAAATGATAGCAAGGAGGCATAAATTTGATTTTTGAAAATTTAGCTGATCGTTTGCAAGAGACTTTTAAAAAATTGCGTGGTCATGGTAAATTAACAGCTGATGATGTTAATGCTACCATGCGAGAAATTCGCATAGCTTTATTAGAAGCCGATGTAAACTTTAAAGTAGTTAAAGATTTTATTAAAAAAATAAAAGAACGTGCAGTAGGACAAGAAGTTTTAGAGTCCTTGACACCTGCACAAGCTGTTATTAAAATTGTTAACGAAGAGTTAACAGCATTGATGGGGCAGACTCAAAGTCATATAAACATTTCACCAAAAGCTCCTACAATCATCATGATGGTAGGTCTTCAAGGGGCAGGTAAAACAACATCTGCTGGTAAACTTGGTTTGATGTTTAAAAAGCAAGGCAAACACCCATTGATGGTTGCAGCAGATATCTATCGTCCAGCAGCTATCAAGCAGTTACAAATACTCGGTAATCAAATTGATATTCCAGTATTTGCTAAAGAAGATTGTAAAGATGCTGTGCGTATCGCTAATGAAGCAATAGATTATGCAAAATCTCATGCTAATGACATTGTAATCATCGATACAGCAGGACGACTTCATATAGATGAAAACCTCATGCAAGAGTTGAAATCTATAAAAGAAGATGTAAAACCGCATGAAATCTTATTAGTAGTTGATGCAATGACTGGTCAAGATGCAGTTAATGTAGCAGAAAGCTTCAATAATGATTTAGGTTTAGATGGTGTTATCTTAACTAAAATGGACGGGGATGCTCGCGGTGGTGCGGCGCTTTCCGTTAAAGCTGTTACAGGTTGCCCTATTAAATTTGTGGGTGCTGGTGAAAAATTAGAAGCCTTAGAACCATTTTATCCAGATAGAATGGCTTCTCGTATCTTAGGTATGGGTGATGTGCTTACTTTAATTGAAAAGGCACAGACTGCTTTTGATGCAGAAGAAGCAAAAAAAATGGAAAAAGCTTTCCGCAAAAATGAATTTACATTAGATGATTTCTTATCTCAATTAAATCAAGTGAGAAAGCTTGGCTCTTTTGAAAATATCTTAGGTATGATACCTGGTATGGGTGGACTTAAGAAAAAACTCGGTGATGTGGATATCGATATGAATGGTAAAGAAATCAAACATATCGAAGCTATTATTAGAGCCATGACACCAGAAGAAAAAAGAAATACAAAAATCATCAATGGTTCTCGCCGTAAGCGTATCGCTATGGGTAGTGGAACAAAAGTTCAGGAAGTCAATAAGCTCTTAAAGCAATTTGATGAAATGAAAAAAATGATGAAGAAAATGTCTAATATGAAACAGTTAAATAAGAAAGGTAAAAAAGGAAAAGGCGGTTTTAAACTTCCTTTCTTTAGATAAACCTTCTATAATATAACTTAATCACTTTAAGGAGGTGAAAACATTGGCAGTTAAAATTCGTTTAAATCGTATGGGTGCTAAAAAACGTCCATTCTATCGTATCGTTGTAGCAGATTCTCGTGCTCCACGTGATGGTCGTTTCATCGAAATCTTAGGTAACTATGATTCCACAAAAGAACCTGCTATTATCAATATTGATGAAGAAAAAACTTTAGACTGGATGCTCAAAGGTGCTCAGCCTACAGATACAGTTAAATCTTTACTTAGCAAAAAAGGTATCATGACTAAATTTGATGCAGCTAAACATGCTAAGAAATAAGAAAGAGGCAAATAGATGAAGGAACTTGTTGAAGTAATAGCAAAATCACTCGTTGATTATCCAGAACAAGTTACTGTTGATGAAATCATTGATGGTAATCATGTTTTGTTAAAATTGCGTGTAGCTTCAGCTGACATGGGAAAAGTCATTGGTAAACAAGGCCGTATAGCCAAAGCCATGAGAACTGTAGTGAAAGCTGCAGCTTCCTGTGAAAATAAAAAAGTTACAGTTGATATCATCGAATAATTGCAATAAAAATAGCCGAAGGTCGATTATGACTTTCGGCTTTCTCTTTATCCAAAATCTTTTCATTATAATATATATATGATAGTATATATCATGAGATTAATGAAATAATTAAAGTGAGGTTATAATTATGGAAAGCATTTCTTTACAATGTCCAGTAACAATTAAAGTAAAAGTTACTGAAAAATTTAGAGCTAAAATGTTAGATAAAATGGAAAAACAATTAGCAGAAGTAGATTTAAAATTATCTAAAATCGACATTCAAAAGAAAAAATTTTTAGAAGAACATGCTGAAGATAATATTCAACAAGTCGGAGCAATTGTTCAAAAAATGGAAGTAGACAAAGCTAAAGGTTTAAAATTAAAAGCTAAAATTGAACAAGATATTGCTGATATGAAACATTTAGGTTTAGGTGCTGAAATTATTCAAGGTACTATGCAACATGTATTTAATGTAAAAGTTGGCGATAAAATGCCAGCTGTTATGAATACTGAAATTATCGTAGAGGATGAAAAAATCATTGAAATCCGCAACTAATAAAAAGATTATTATTGGTAAAATCGGTGCAGCTCATGGTGTTAGAGGAGATATGAAAGTATATCCTTTAACAGATTTTCCGGATAGATTTAATACTATAAAAAAAGCATATGTAGACGATAAAGAAATAAATATTATTTCTACTCGCTATCAGGGGAATTTTGTAGTTATGAAAGTAGAAGGTGTTAATTCTCGTGAAGAAGTAGCACGTTTTACGAATAAATTATTGAAAATAAATCGCAGTGATGTGCCACCACTTGAAGATGGAGAATATTATGTTTTTGATATAATCGGACTTCAAGTAATCAATCAAGATGATGTTGTTTTAGGTGAAATAACAGAAATTTTGAAAACTGGTAGCAATGATGTATATATTACTAAAGCTAAAGATGGCAGACAAATTTTAATTCCAGCATTAAAGAAAGTAGTTACTGAAATAAATATTGAAGATGGATTTATGAAAGTAATTTGGGATGAAAATCAGGATGTGTAATTATGAGAATAGATATATTATCCTTATTTCCTGAGATGTTTGGCGGAGTTTTTGGTTGTAGTATTACTAAAAGAGCGATTGAAAAAAATATTTTAGATATACAAATAACAAATCCTCGTGATTTTGCTTTTAATAAGCATAATCAAGTTGATGATACAGCTTATGGTGGTGGTGCTGGCATGGTGATGAAACCAGAGCCATTATTTAGAGCTGTAGAAGACGTTAAAGCTAAAACGCAAATTGAAAATAGCAAGGTTATATTGATGTGTCCTACTGGAAAAGTATTCACTCAAGAAAAAGCGAAAGAACTTGCTAATTTTGATCAGTTAATATTTATCTGTGGTCATTATGAAGGCTTTGATAATCGTGTGGTACAAAATTTAGCTGATGAAGTAATTTCTATTGGCGATTATGTATTAACAGGTGGAGAACTTCCTGCTATGGTGGTAATTGATGCTGTATCAAGAATGCTTCCAGGCGTATTAGGTTCTGGAGAGTCTGCGCCAACAGATTCTTTTTATAATGGGCTTTTAGAATATCCACAATATACAAAACCACGTGAGTATAGAGGTCTTAGCGTACCTGATGTACTACTTTCAGGAGACCATGCTAAAATAGCAAAATGGCGTCGACAAGAATCTTTGCGTGTTACGTATACAAATAGACCAGACTTACTTGAAAAAGTAGAATTAAGCAAAGATGATAAGAAATTTTTAGAGGAATTGAAAAATAATTCTAAATAGAAAAAGGCTTTTAATAGAAGACAAAATCTATTAAAAGCCTTTTATAATTTTTTAATAATAAGATTTAGATACAACACTTGTTAAAGTTAAATAGATGGTGCAACAATAGCTGGTTTTGATGCTGATGGATTCAAATACAACACTTGTTAAAGTTAAATGCTTGTATGCAATAGCTAGGCAAATTCATTAGTATTATTCAAATACAACACTTGTTAAAGTTAAATTAGATAAAATGCGTGTTGATGAACCATTTGGAAAATTCAAATACAACACTTGTTAAAGTTAAATTATTTAATTTAATATATTATAAAGGTGTAAATAATTATTCAAATACAACACTTGTTAAAGTTAAATTGGGCAAATCAATATTTAATGGTATGCAAATACAACTATTCAAATACAACACTTGTTAAAGTTAAATATATTGTTATGTTCCTGCTTGCAGATTTAAAAAGCGATTCAAATACAACACTTGTTAAAGTTAAATTTGTGTTTGTATCCGATGGCAACTTATACTTTTTAAATTCAAATACAACACTTGTTAAAGTTAAATGACTAATGCCAGTATCTTTGCTTACTCTATAAGCAGAATTCAAATACAACACTTGTTAAAGTTAAATCTAATCGTGTTATTTATGCTGGTGGTAAATCTTCATTCAAATACAACACTTGTTAAAGTTAAATCACTCGCAGATGCACCAACTACTGCAACGTTATTATATTCAAATACAACACTTGTTAAAGTTAAATTCCGGTTCTTGAGCGTAGCACCAACTACGAATTGTGATTCAAATACAACACTTGTTAAAGTTAAATTAGACAATTGCGTTGAGCCAGATTTTAGGGACGCATTCAAATACAACACTTGTTAAAGTTAAATTAGAATTAATCTTAAGCGTGTTTTTTAGTATAGATAATTCAAATACAACACTTGTTAAAGTTAAATTGATGAACAGGTATCTCACATCATCATTTTGATTGTATTCAAATACAACACTTGTTAAAGTTAAATCTTTTGCAGAAGTATTAGAATACAGTGCAAAAATATATTCAAATACAACACTTGTTAAAGTTAAATTTTAAATTATGTAGATTACTTATTTTATTAGAAGCGATTCAAATACAACACTTGTTAAAGTTAAATTTGGTGTGATATCTGCTGGAGTAGGTGGCTTTAAATTCAAATACAACACTTGTTAAAGTTAAATAAATATGTTCTTCAAAATCCACAAGCACTAAAAAGATTCAAATACAACACTTGTTAAAGTTAAATTAAATACCCTTGGGCTTGTGCTTCAATCGACCGCAATTCAAATACAACACTTGTTAAAGTTAAATCAAACGTACACTCAAAATGTGCAGGATATAAAGATATTCAAATACAACACTTGTTAAAGTTAAATGGCGGTTTTTACACCGCCTATAAAATCACGTCTTTAATTCAAATACAACACTTGTTAAAGTTAAATCAAGCTTATTCAGCAAATACAAAAGAAATAACCTAATTCAAATACAACACTTGTTAAAGTTAAATTTGGTGATACAGAAAGTGCAAAACAAGTTATTAAATTCAAATACAACACTTGTTAAAGTTAAATGATTATCCACGCTACCAAAGCAGATTTACCGATACCATTCAAATACAACACTTGTTAAAGTTAAATGCTTATCTATAAAGCTATTACACATCAAGTCATCGGATTCAAATACAACACTTGTTAAAGTTAAATGCTAGAAAAATCAATCTTTATGATTTTCATTATACTATTAAAAGTATTGATATACAAGGATTTTAGTTGTTTTTTACCAGCGATAATAGGATTTTTGGAGATTTTATAAAAAGGTTTAATTTTCAAGCTTTAGAGGAGTTTTTCTTAATTTTAGCTGGTAATTTTATGGTAAATAAAATTTTATCAAGTAGTAAAAAACAAAAAGCAACTATCATTGATAGTTGCTTTAATTTTATAAATCATATGGTGAACCGCATGAGTTAAGGTGCGAACTTTTATATAGTTCGTTAATATCAGAGTAAGTCACGTCTTTATCACTATTATTCAGGTTATAGACAATACATATTTTGTCGGAGTAAATATAAATTTTATAGATAAAGCAATCAATAATTTGATTATAGAAAGAAACATCAGCTCTTTTTTTATAAAATTCATTTAACATATAAATAATTTGTTCTTCAGATAATAACCTATTACTATTTAATTGTTGGGTAGATATTTCAAGTTCTAATTTATATTTTTCTTGTTCTAATTGTTCTAGTCTATCTTTAGTTGAAGTTGTAATAATACCTGCTTCAATGGCATTCATTAGATTATTTATTTTAGTTTTGGTGGCGGTCAATTGTTTTTTTAGCATTAATAATATATCATTAATTTTATTATCTGCTTGTTGTATTTCAAGACATTTTTTAGCAATCATTTTAAAATGCTTAGGATTTAATATATCTTTTACTGTATATTGGATAATTATATCTTCAAGAAGCTCTTTACGATACTTTTTTTGCTTACAATGTCTATTGCTACAAACATAATAGTGATATTTTACTTTAGTTTTGCTAGTGCCTGTTTTACCAGTCATAGAATGTTCACATAGTCCGCAAAATAGTTTACCAGATAATAAATAGTTAACTTTAGCCCTTGTAGTATGACGGCGATTAAAAAGAATACGAGATTGAACTTTATTGAATAAAGCTTCATCAATTATTGGCGGAATGGCATCTTTGACACATACATCTTCTAATTCATATATGCCAATATATTTTTTGTTAGTAAGCATACGATTTAGAGAAGAACGATTCCATTTACGACCTTTTCCAGCATAATTAGGTAAAGTATTTAATTCATTGAAAATATCAATAGCTCGTCTACCTTTAGCATAATCTTCAAAGATTTTTTTTACATAAGGTGCTTGTTCATCATCGATTACATATTTTTTATTTACGATTTTATAACCAAAAGGACAAGCTCCACCAAAGGATAAACCTTTTCGTATATTTTCTTTTATACCACGTTTAACTTTCTGGCTAAGTTCAGCACTATAATATTCAGCAAAACCTTCAAGCATAGACTCAAGAATAATTCCTTCAGGTCCATCAGGAATATTTTCTTTAGCATAAAAAATCTTGATGCCGTTTTTCTTCAATTTTGCTTTATATACAGCACTATCATAACGATTACGAGCAAAGCGGTCTGTTTTATAAACTAATACAGCATCAAAAAGACCACTAGAACTATCTTTTATCATTTGTAAGAAAGAAGGTCTATCGTCAGTTTTACCACTTAAAGCACGGTCAATATAATGTTTAATAATAACCATATCATGAGTTTTAGCAAATTGTTCACATTCATGAATTTGACCTTCAATAGATTGTTCATTTTGTTTGTCACTAGAATAACGAGCATATATAACTGTCTTAAGCATAATAAAAATCCTTTCGTATTTAAGGTATAAATATTATTGTTTACTAAATAGAGGAAATAGTTTATAATAAATTATACAAATATATTATTGACAAATTAGAATTAATATGATATAGAGCATATTAATAAAGGAGAAAATATGGCAGATACTGAGCATACATTACAAGATATTGTTTTATTAGAAGATTTGTTGAAATTACCTAAAGATATATTAAAAGAGATATGCACAGAATTAAATTTGCCTTCAGAAGGATTAGCTGATGAATTAACAAGAATTATTTGGGAAAAAATAAATAATAATAAAACTAGCATGAATTTGGTTTTGGAACCATATAAAAATAGATTATTTTGTGGTAAATCTCCATCATTAAGTTGGTTTAAAGTGATAGAGAATAATACCCAAAAACAATTAACTTTAATAGATAATGAATTTAAAGATTTATCTATTAAAGAAATAATCATAAAAAATTTAGGATATAATCCTTTTGAACATATACAAATTCCTGATGAATCTCAATTAACTACGTCACCAACTGTGATTAGTGCAGCAAATATTTCTGATGATGAGTATTTTTTTAGATTTATGTATAAAATACGAAATACGCAGGCTTTTTATGCAAATAAAATAACAACATATCCTAAAAATAAAATAATTACTGTTTTAGTTAATGAAAAAAATAAAATTTTAGAAATTAGAGGAGATTTTAATTCTGTAAATAAAATTTCTTCGTATATAGCTACTACATTATTAGGAAATTATTTATCATTAGAGAAAATAAATTTATCTAAGAAATTTAATAATAATGTTGATTGTATTGCAAGATGTTTAGATGGTCAAATTACTAGTACATCTTCTGTTGCTAATGGAGATTTGAATTTGACAATAGAAGAAAGTAATACATTATTAGAAATTTTTACAAGATTAAATGCTTTTTTTAATAATAATATAGAAACTGATGAGTTAATAGCTTATTTAGAAAATATTAAGAGTCAAAATGAAATATTATTTTCAAATACAAATTTTGAAACTCTATTGTTAACAGGATTAAAAAATTTAGGATTAGCTACAAATAATGAAACTGATTTAAAAGAACAGCCGTTATATACAGCTGTTAAACCTTTTGTAATTGATAGAATAGGAAGTGTACTATTTAATGTTATGATAAATAATATGTCTGAAGAATATACAGCACATATAGCATTTAATAAAAATAGTATATATTTTCAAGGCTGGATAACAGAAGAGGTTATTTGTAAAATTAGAGAAGAATTAATTTATAGTTAGTTTTATGAAAGGAGGGTTAATATGTCGGAAGCAATTAATGCTGCTAAAATAGATGCTTTTCTTGATAAATTGATTTTAAGTCCATATAAATCATTTTATGCTGATTTAGTAGCTAAAAATGTTGGAATAGAAACAATAGTTGTTTTTAAATACTTATTTTCATTAACCCACCAAGGAAAACTAATATTAAAATGGGAAGTTCTTTGTCCTAATGAGGGTTGTTTTAATAAAATAAAACAATTTGATAAAGTTGAAGATATTTTAAATAAAATTATTTATTGTCCAGATTGTGGAGAAGATATTATAGCTACAGAAGAAAATATAATACCGGTTTTTAAATTTGATACTGAATATAGAGATGAGCGAAGAAAATATTTATTAAGTTTAAAAAAAAAAATAATATACAAAACATTAGTTTTAAAGGAAACAAAATATCAGATTGTTTAACATATAAAGATATAATATTACAAGCGGGGTGTGTTATTATTAATAATAATAATATGACAAATAATATTGGCTCAATAAATGGTGATAATAATATTATTCAAGCTGGAATAAATAATACTAATAACATTAAGACAGATAATGAACTAAAAAATATTACAGAAAAATTAATAGCAGAAATTTTGAAAGCACAAGATAGAAATCCTGAAATTAATGAAGCAATAGAAACAATAAAGGAGATTGCAAAAAATCCACGTAAAGAGAGTAAGTCTAAATTAAAAATGGTTTGTACAGGATTAAATACAATATTAGGAACACTGTCAAATGCATCTAGTGTATTACCTAAATTAGAAGCATTTAAAGATTATATAGAAAATATGCTGTCTTAAGTAAGATGCCTAGTAATTTAATACTAGGCATCTTTTTTATTTTCAAATGATAGAAATTTTACGTAAAAAATTATTTTCTTTTAAATTTTTGATAAAGATATAATTATCTTTTAAAATTAATTTAACAGGTATATTTTCAGGAGAGATTTTTTCTTTTATTAACAATTGTATTGTTCTAATGATTTTGTTAGTTTGTATTTTATTATAAGTAGATGTACCAGCAGCAGTTTGACCAAAACCAGGTGAAAGAATATATTTATCTGTGTTGTTTAAAGGAATAATAGTATTGATATTAGCTTTTCTTAAGTTTAAATATTCTTCGTTTGTTTTTATTGAATATGGATAAGGTTTCATGCCATCAGGCAAAGTAAAGGAAGCTAATAATTCTGACCAATTTTTATTTATCAGGTCAAGGAGATTGAGATTACAAAATGTTGTTTTATCTTTATGTTCTTTAGACACATCTAAAAAATATACATTATCTGAATTAAAAGGTACATATACAAAAAGTAATTCACCTGTACGTTTTTTAAAACCACTTTTAATATCATCAATATCACTAAGATGAAAATGATAAATATTCCAATCATTTAGCATTTTGTCATCATAGTCAAATTTTTTTATTAATTTACTTAATCTAGAAGAAATATCGATGCCAGTTTCAAGTTCAATTTTTATTTTATCTATAGTAGAACAGATATCTTTAGATAAAATATCATTTGTTATTTTTTCTTGTAATTCTTTGGAAATAAATACATTTTTAGGTTTTTGAAAAGAAAATTGTCTTCTTGCAAGACTAATATATCTTTCTAATAAATCTGATGATATTTTTAAATCAATTTGTTCTTGATTTAAATTAAGATCATTAATAATATCTTGTGGTAATGGTTGAGATATGTTATTTAAATTAAAGTTAGGATATTCAGTAGAAAAATAATGTATTAATTCTTTATTAAGAGCGTTAAACAAGTTCATAAAATTACTCCTTATTTAAGATTGTTAAGATTTTTTTTAAAGCATCTGAATCTAATGTTTGAAGTTTTTCTGTAATTTTTAAAGCTAAATATTTTTGTTTATCGGTAGCATCAGATAAATCTAATTTTATTTCTGTGCATGATTGTAAATAGGCTTTTTTTAAAGTATCTATTTCGCTTGAACTTAAATTATAGCTGTTAGATAATAAGTAGATCCATTCAAATGGAATGCGACGTTTACCAACTTCAACGGCTGAAAGATAGGATGAAGTTACTTTGAGTTTAGATGCCATATCTTTGAGTTTTTCGTTTTTCTCAATGCGTAATTTTTTTGTAAAAATAGTAAAATCTGACAAAATGATACCTCCTGATTTATGTTTTAAACAAACATGTTGACAAAATCAACTGTTTTGTTTATAATAAGATATGTGGAAAGGAGGTGGAAATATGTGGTATACGAAAGAACATACTATTTTAGTGAAAGAAAATTTAGCGAATTTATTACGTTTAATAGAAGTTAGCAAAAATTACTTACCAACAGAAGTCTATAAACTTAATGTATTATTGAAAAATCAGTTGAAATATTTGGATATTTTCATACAAAATTTTTATTTTATAAATGCTAAAGATATGTTGGAATGCCAAAAAGGTCTATATCTAATAGATTCTTATGTAAAAAGGATAAAGACCAAAATGATGTGCCACTATACATATATTTAATAGATTAGCACCCGAAAGGGTGCTTTTTTATTATTCATTATTAATTCTATTAAATATTTTTTATTTAATAGGTACGTGCTTGTCATCTTATTCTACATAATAGTATTTATTGATTTATTCATAGCACCTGAATAGGTGTTTTTTTATGCTTTTTTTACATACCATTTATAAAAATGAAAACTTATGATGTTTTCGCCTTAGTTTCAATGTCGAGTTTGTCATTTACTATTTTGCGCTTTTCTTCTGGTGTAAGTTTATGATCTGGCTTAGTTCGTTTTGGTGTAATAGTACCTTTATTTGTATATATTATTTTTATAATATCAACAAATTTTTTACGGTCTTCTTCAGATAATTGAATATAGTTTTTTATAATATCAATATCATTCTCATTTAGATTATATTTTTTGGCTAAATTTTCTATCATACTATCCATTGTTTCGATAAACATATCGCCTTGACCAGTACGAAGCCACTCTTCATTTATACTAAATTTTAAAGAAATTAATTGTAAGAATGAATCATCAGGAATTACCGCTCCACTTTCATAAGCAGCAATGGCTCGTCTGGATTTTCCACAAAGTATACCAAATTCCTGTTGCGTTTTTTTTAAATATTTTCGTATAAATTTTATACGTTCATTCAAAACTATCACCTACCTAAAAAGGTGTTTTTTTATGCTCTTTTTTCGTTGTTTGTAGTATTTGTAGTAGTGGAAGCTGAAGACGTTTGTGTATCCTCTGATTTAGTTAATTCATCACGAACTTGCTCTACTTTTTCATTAATAGAAAGTTCATCATCATTGGTGGTAGATTTAGCTATTAATCTTAATAGAGATGCAAATTTTTGGCGGTCTTCTTTTTTTAATTGTATATAATTTTTTATAATAACTATTTCATCTGAATTTAGCTCATAAGCTTTTATCAGTTCTTGAAGCATATTTTCTACAGTTTCTTTTAACATGTTTCCTTTGCCGTATAAAAGCCAATCTTTATTTATTGCATATATATCACAAATATGATTAATTATTAAATCTTTAGCTTCAACACGACCTTGTTCTATATTGGATATAACATCTCTAGAGACTCCTAGTTTTTTCCCAAATTCAATTTGATTTAATTTGTAGTGTTTTCGAACAGTTTTTATACGTTCTTTTAACTTAGTTTTTGAATAGTATTTAACGATTTCCATATCATCACCTCATTTACATATTATAATTTAGATAATAAGTTGTCAACTCAAAAATAGAATAATACCTATCTTTTAAGAGTTGACAACTCAAAAATAATGGATTATTATAAGTTTAGAACTTAAAAAAATAAAAAAATAAGAGTTAAAAACTAATTTTGAGGTGATGTATTATGAATGATAATGAATTAAAAAAAGAAATAATAGAAGATATTATTCCTATTTTAAAAGAATGTAGAAATAAAAATAAAAGTCAAACACTTTTAAAAGGTATAGTTATTGGAATGAGATTAAAAGATGAAGAAACTGAACCAAATAATAAAAAAATTGCCTAGAGTGTGAAGCTCTAGGCGAGAAAATATAGGAAAAATGAATATTATATTTAAAGTGATAAATTTTTTGTTTTATTTTTGGCTAGATAAAATGACTTTCCCGCTAATTGAATTTATATCAGAAAAATTTGACCTTGATCCTATATATGAAGAAATATGGGCATTATGTTGTTTTGCTTTTACTAGTGCAATTATGGGAATAGTTGTAAGTTACATCTTAATGTTTATCTATGCTGTTATATATGTAGCTTTTTATTTTTTTAGTTTAGTAAATATTTAGAATGAAATCTATTAATGAAGTTAATGTGTGAGAAACTTTATCATAATTGAAAATTAGATTAATAGCTAATGACACAATAAAACTTAAAATAGTAGGTATCACAAATTTTTCTAGATAATACCATTTTTTATAATGATGGTATTTTAGACCATATTGAGTAGGTACAGGAGAATTGATATCTTCAATATAGCCTAATTGGGCTAGTAAATTCAATTCTTTAATAGTTTTTTCTGAAAAACTATCAGGAATAGTAGGATCTAATCCAATGTATTTTTGGGCAAATTTAGAACTTGCTTCTGGAGTGTAGAAATTACTACTTATATATATTTTAGTAATATCTTTTAAAAGAGCAGAACAATTTTTATCAAGTTTAGTAAATTTAGGCATATAATTATCTCCTTTCAAAGATGATTATAACACAAACTAGAAATAGTAAAAAAAGCCTATAATGTGAAGCTATAGGCGAGAGTATGACTGATCTTAATAAAGAATTGGGTGGTGAATTAAATGAGAAAAATTGAAATAAGCTATTATCAAGGAAAAACGTTGATAGATATGGCAAAGAAATTTTTTAGTAATCCTGAAGTGCAAGCAGATTTTGAACGTTGGAAAGTAGATGGAAGACATGATGCACTGATGAAAGAGATAGAAAAAAGTGAAAAAGAAAAGCACCATGAGCAAGCTCATAGTGCTTAAAGTTAGAAGATAACAGCTAAGTCCCATGAATTACTGCAATAATTCATGGGACATTTTAAAAGCCACATATTTCACTACTAAAAATTATAAACTCTATGTGGCATAAAGTCAATTTTTTAAGGTTCATTTGAGCCTTTTACCACCTTGTTAAAGGTATTAATAAGATGAACAAATATAAATATTATGGGTGATATTATGGCTTATGTACATTTAAGAGTAATACTTAAAAATAAGATAGATAATTATAAATATTGTAGTGGAAGAATAGGCAAAAATATTATTAATGGACCAGCACAAGGAACAACACCAATAAGACAGCTTCGATATCAAGATAAAAGAGCGGAGCGTGTATGTGAGTGGAAATTAACAGAGAACTTTGAAGAAGATGATTTATGGATAACTTTGACATATCAGAAAGCTTCAGTAATAGACTCTGAAAAAGCAAGAAAAGATATAAGCCTTTTTTTAGCATATTTAAGACGAGCATATAAAAAAGAAAGTAATGAGCTTAGATATATTTATACAGCAGGTAGAGGAAAAAGAGGAAATATCCATTTTCATATGGTCTTAAATAAATTTGATACAGCTGTAATTGCTAAAATTTGGAGAAATATTACAGGTGGTGGTGTTCATTTTAGACATTTATATACAGAGTTTAATAATTATGGGCAAATCAATTATAAAAAGATTGCTAATTATTTAATAAAGAATAGTCGTGAAACTTTTTATAGTACAGATAAAATTCATAAGAAACGTTTTTGTGCATCTATAAATTTAAAAATGCCACGTTTAGAAAAGAATATTATTAATGCTAAACAGTGGAAAAAAGAACCTACTACAATAAAGGGATATATTCTAGATAAAGAAAGTATTTATGATGGTTATGGTTGGCTTGATGAAGGTCATAAATGGGATTGTTGTCGAGTCCAACGGTATACATTGATAAGAATTGATGGTGGATATAAGCCACGATATAAAAATCATAAAGTATTGGATATTCCAATGGGAGATGATGAATTTGCAGAAGAATAGAAGTCAAATAAGTAGAGTAAATAATGCTCAATCACAAATATTTGAAAATCAAATAATTATGGCTTGTATGGGTTATATAAATGAAAAACGTGCATATATTGAGAAAACACCTGAACCTTTTAGAGTAATAAGCAAAAATCATACTACAGGAGTATTTACAGGAAGATTTATAAAATATAAAAATGCTCAACCAGACTTTAAAGGAACGATTTTTGGCGGTTCTGCAATATGTTTTGAAGCAAAACAAACTATGAAAGATAAGATAAAAATATCAGTTCTTACTGATTATCAAGAAGAAGCTTTAGAGTTACATTATCAGTTAGGAGCTGTAACAGGAATATGTATAAATCTAAATAATGATTTTTACTTTGTACCATATTCTTTGTGGCGATTATGTAAAGAGCAATGGGATCGACAATATTTTACTAAAGATGATCTGAAGGAATATAAAGTGCGTTTTAATGGTGCAGTAAATTTTTTAGACTTCGTAAATGGTAATAAAGTGGAATTTATGAAAGAGTTTGTAAAGGGGTAAATTATGATAAGTGATAATGAAGCGTCAAAAGCATATGAAACATTAAAAAAATATTGTAAGGAAAGAAGTCATTGTGAAGATTGTGCATTTTTAAAAAATGGGAAAAGTTGGGCATGGATAGATTTACCAAAAATGGATAATCCAAATTATGAAAAAGTAAGAGAATGTTTGAACACAGGTGAATATAAAATTGGTACGTTTTGCGGAGGAAAAGAGTGTATGTTAAAAGGTCGTCCACGATTTTGGGGAGATGAATAAAATATGGCAATGTGTGAACATACTTGGTTAGACGGAGAAGTTTGGAATTGTTGGCTGATGAAAAAGCCATGCCCTTTTATAAAACCAGAATATAACGACTTATGTATAGAAATGAAAGTACAGATATGTACTGGTAAATGGGAACAATTAAATAATAAAAATAAGAGAGGTCTTTAATATGAATACAATATCTATTCAATCATTCAAAGGTGGAACAGGAAAGACTACAGCTACAGCAAATATTGCTTATGTACTTAATAAATATCATGATAAAAAAGTATTAGTGGTAGAAGCTGATGCACAATCAAATATATCTAGTTATTTTGGTATTGATAAAGACCGTGAAAAAGGAATTGCAGATATATTAATTGGTAATGATATAGATATTTATTCTTTGATTAAGAAAACTAGATATGATAATTTGCATATAATTACAGCTGGTTTAAAAATGTATGTGGCGGAGGATTATGTTAAGGCTAATAAAAATCCATTGGTTTTAAAGAAAGCATTAATAAAATTAGCTAAAGAATACGATTATTGTTTAATTGATAATGCACCAGCAATAAATACTATATCAGCAGTAACTATGCTTGCTAGTGATGAAATAATTATTCCTGTGTGTTTAGACTTATTTTCTATTGAAGGATTAAAAATAATGATTGAGCAAATAGGAAAAGTAAAACGAGCTAATCAGGCATTAAAAATAAGAGGTATTTTTATAAATCGTTGGCAAAATAATAATGCCAAACATCAGGCAAAAGATTATTTGGAGAAAATGTTTAAAGAACAATATATTTTTAAAGCTAAAATAAGAGAAAGTCAACATATTGCTAATAGTACATTTACAGGAAGAACGGTCATTGATTTAAATTGTCGTTTTGGAGTAACAATAGATTATAAAAATCTAGTAAATGAATATTTAAAATTAAAATGAGAATGGTCCGATTTGGACCATTTTCTAAAGGAGTAATAGAAGATGGATTTTGATATTTTAGCAGCTTTAGAAGATAGGAGTATAGAAGTGGAAACATTGGCGGATAAAGACCGTATGCAAATAGAGTATATAAATGTAAAGGATATAATACCTGCTAGGAATGATAATAATTTTTATGATACAGATGATGTTATTACGTTAAGAGAAAGTATTCGTGTAGAAGGTGTAAAACAAAATCTTATTGTAAAAAAGAAAAATAATGAGGGAAAGTATGAATTAATAGCAGGTGAAAGAAGATGGAAAGCATGTAAAAGTTTATATGAAGAAGGAATAAAAGATTTTGAGTATATACCATGTGTAATTAATAAATATGAAGATGATTTAAAAGATAGATTATCTCTTATAACTACAAATTGTACTGCTAGAAAATTAACTGATTGGGAAAGAACAGAGCAAGTTGAAGCGTTAAACAATATTTTAAAAGAATATAAACAAAGAGGTATAAAATTACCTGCACCAAGAAAAGATTTAATATCTAAACTTATAAATGAGTCAAAAACAAATGTAGCTAGAATGTTAGGGCTTAAAAATAATCTTATAGGAATTTTTAAAGACGCTATGAAAAATGGAATGATAGGTTTATCTGTTGCATATGAATTATCTACATTACCGCAAGATAAACAAGAATTGATGATTAATCAATTCAAGGAAAATGGCGGATTAACATTAAATAATGTGAAATATATAAAAGATAGTTTAAAAAATGAAGTTGAAGATGAACAAGAAGAAAGAAAAACAGATAAAAAAGATATTGATCTTAAAGTAAAAGTATTAGAAGAAAAGATTAATATAAAAAAATTGTCACTAGTTTATGTAATATATATGACTTCAACAGATTTATATTATTATTCAGTAGTATGTAATATCTATTATTGTGGTGGATTTACTAATACATCTAAGGTATATAAAACAAAACAAGAAGCATTAGATAATTGTTTAGAGTATATATCTAAATGTTGTTTAGATAAATTTGAACATGAAAAAGTGCAGTCTAATCGGGATTGTATTTTAGGTTTATTAAAATACTTGTTAAAAAAATATCCAGATAAAGAATATCTTCAAGATAGATACGATAAAGCTAAAATTATAGATGAAATGACATTGAAAAGACCAAGTAAAGATGAGTTAGATGAAATAGCAGATGATAATATAATTGAAAATGAACATATACAAGATGAAGATAAACCTATAGAAATTTGTAAAACTGATAATGTAAATATCTATGATAAACAAAAAGAAGATATATTATTGGAGTATCTAAGATATTTTGAAAATAAATTAAAATATTATACAGAATTATATTCTATGGCGGAAAATGAACAAGATAATGATGTATTACAATCTAGTTTAAAAGCAATAGAGTATACATCTGAATTGATTGAAAAGGTACAAAGTGATTTATTTGCACTTACAGATGATGAAAAATATGATATAGAAGATAATAAGGAGAATTAAAATATGGATAATATACAAGATAGAGTAGATAATTGGAGAAAAAAGATTGAGGAAAAAAAGGATAAAAATGAGAAATTAAGTGAAAAAGAAGCAAAAATAATTTTAAATGAAGCAATAGATATATCATCTGGTTTAGTAGAAGATATAATTAATGATTGTAAAAAAAGAAATGATGATAGAAAAGAAAATTTTTTACAAGATATATTTAGTAATATAAATAAAAGTTTTAGTGTTTTAAAAGAAGGTTTGAATTATAAAGATAAACTTCATGTACTAGTAATTGATGAAAATAATAATACATTGAAAGTTCTTTCTAATAATGCTAATAAAAATATTTTAGAAGAATTAGGAAGAATAATTGAACATATGGAGAAGCAAAAAGATTTCAAAGTAGAACGATCATATTTAGATGATATAGTGGTGAGAAATTATGAAAGAGCTAATAATTAAAGAAGTAAATTATTTTAAAGAAGAAGTAAAGATTAAATATGAAGAAGGGACATCTAAGAAAACGTTAAGTGAAGAAGAACCGCCACGAGATGAATTAATAGAAATATTAAAAAACTTAAATGCAGTAGGTAGTAGATTATTAAAATATCCATTTTCTATAAAAGATAGGATTGTAGTAACAGGGGCAAAATTTATTTATAAAAATAATTGCTTAAAATATGTAATATTAAAAGGATTTTATAAGTTAGACGGTAATCTAATACCACAAAATTTTCCAAAGAGATTATATAATTCAAATTGCATTTTGGATTATACAGATGATGAAATGATTTTAATTAATCAGTTATTAAGTGAAGCAAGAAAATATATTTATGGTGAAAGGAAACAAGTATTATTACCATATATAAATGAAACAATAAATACACAACCAGCAAAACAAAATATATCTATGATAAATTAGCGAGGTAGAATAATGGCGTTAACAAAAGCAGATTTAAATAAAATTTCTGATATGATAAAAATGACTGTGATGGCGGTTGTTAGTGAAGCAATAAAGACAGTAATACAAGATAATAGCATTAATTTAAAGCAAAAGCCTATAAATTATAGGGAAAAGACTATAAAGAAATTAGAAGCATATAATATTCTTAAGCATAATATGCAGAAATGTGAAAAAGATATTGAAGATTTATATAAAGAAGAATTTGGAGCATGTCCAGCTGTTCATCACGCTATGGAGTATTATGGTGAAAAATGTACACTTGATGAAATTCGTTATGTGAAAAAATTAAAAATAGAACATATCTATTATAGAGATAAAGAAGAAGTTGATTTTATAGATAGTGTTTTAGAAGAAATTAAAGATGAATATTATGGCGGAATAATAAAAATGATTTATTTTGATAAGATGAAAATTGAAGATATAGCTAATAAAATGAGTTGTGATAAGGTTACATTATATAGGCATAGAAATAGACTGTTAGATATATTATCTATAAGGTTTTTTGGTAAAGATGTACTTGAATAAATGCAACTAGACCGTGCAAAAAAATCGCAATTTACTACCGCAAAAAAAGATGATAAAATTTTTATAGGTCAAAGAAGCGAGGAAATGACCTCTCTAAAAATAAACGCTTTTCCGTCTGAAAACTGAATAAGGTTACGCACATGATTGTGGATTACATGCAGAAAAGACAGCTAATAATTTAGCTGTCTTTTTTGTTCTGTATAATGAAAAATTTGTATTAATTGATATTAATACATTAAATTAATGTTTTTTACTTATTGAAAGAGATGATAAATTTGCCAATAAATTAACATCTTTATTAAATTCTTTTCTTTTAAAATGATTAAAAACAAATGCTTCTGTTTCTGGACTCCAATATATTTTTAATTTATTTTTAGCACGAGTAATTGCTGTATAAAAAATATTATGTGTAATATATTCTTCTACTTCATTTGTAATAATAATTTTTACTGAATTATATTCTAATCCTTGAGCTTTATGAATGGAGATAGCATATGCAACTTGAAATGGTATAGTTGTTGAATTATCATCATCATCTTCGTCAGTACTTTTATATTTATTAATATTGAAAGAAATAATAGAATTGCCATTTTCAGATTCTCCAATAACTTGAAAATCATAGTTTAATGCATCTGATTCATTTATGGCTTCCTGAAGTTCAATATCAAAACTAATTTGATGTTCTTCTGGATGAATTTTTACAATCTTTCCTTTTGTATTGTTATGAATTAGTGGTGAAAAGATATTAGATTCATTAAATAGGATAGGATCACCTACTTTGAAAGTATTAATTCCCCAGATAATACTTCTATTTGGATTATTATTTTGTAAATAACGATTAATATTATTAATGCCATAAAGTCCATCATAATTTAAACAAAGAATGATTTCATCATCATCAGTAGTTTCAAAAATAGATTCGTCAAGACGTCCAACGTATTCATTTTTTACTAATATTTCTAAGATTGAATCCTCAAGATTACGTACACGACTCCAGGCTTCTAATAAATTTTGATCATGGCTTCGATATGGTTGTTTTAGTTCAAATATAGATGTTTTAGGTATAAAATTTTGTGCAATATGAAACCAATTTCCAAAATAAATAGATTCTATTTGATGAGTATCGCCTACTAAAACAAGTAAATTAAAATGAGCTTTTTCAAGTATTTGTCTCATATCATTATTACTTACGGTACTACATTCATCAACAAATAATATATCATATTCAGTAGTATTATTTTTCTTAGACAAAAATTTAGCAATAGTATTGTATTCACTATTATTAACAGACACTTTTCGTCGCATATTATCTACAGCAGGATGTGTATTAGCTAAAAATAATTTATTTTTTTTTGACCAAAAATTTGCTATATGATTAATTAATGTGGATTTGCCAGTGCCTGCAGAGCCATATATTAATGCAACATGTGAAGTTGAAAACATTTGTCGTAATGCGTTCTTTTTAAAGTTGTCATCAATAGTATATACTTGTGAACGAAGCCATAAATCTACAGAAGCAGTATATTGCGGAATTCCAGAGGAGGAAAGTTGTTGCAATTGTTTAATAATTTCTGTACTGTCATTAATATATCCTTTAATGTAAATATGATTTTTGTATTCTTCAATTTTACGTTGTTCTATATGTTTATAATAAAGTAATTTATTATATTTATTAATTAGACTATCAATATTTTCAAATGTTTTTATATTATTTTTATTTGTAAAAAGATGACCATCTATTTCTGTATTATTTTTAATATATCTAGCAAATAATTCATGTTCATGATTTAGAGGAAGGATTGATTTTAGCAAATCATATATTTTAGGGTTATGTTTATAAAGGGAGGTACAATATGGCATATTATCAAAAGGAATACAAGAAAAGCTTAAATAAAGATTAGAGAGATACTCGCATGGTTCATTATAATATTGTAATTTAATAATACGATTATTCATTTTATATAATAAATAACGTAATATATTAGATCCTGGATAGTTATTGATAATTATTTCTCTGCATTTATCAAGAATTTTATAGATTTTAGTAGACTGAGACTGAAATATAATACGATTTTTTATTTCGTCATAGTAGTCTTGTTCACTACTTACTAGTTCTGTTAAAGACATTTGAATGCTAGACAGAAAATACATCATATTTCTGTATTCTTTAGAAGTTACTTCACAATTAATATTTATACCTAAAATTTTAGCAAAATTATTTAATTCACATGGTCGAATAGATATAGCATATTCATCTATTATTAAAATGGACATATTTTTATTTAGAATATTAACTGTATCATTATAAATAGAAAATTTTACAGCATAATTGTCCATAATTTCATGACGAGTAAAAGCAATTACTCGATCAAATTTACTTGTATTATTATTTGCGGTTGAGAATGTAATTTCATAATATATTTTTTGATTTACAAAAAATGGTTTTATTTTTTGAATATAATAACGATCATTATATCTAACAGGATATCTAAAATTACTAGGATGATCAATTTTTTCTGCAATTTTTTCATAGTAGTTAGATAACTCTATATCTGTATTTAATGGAAAGTCTGTAAGATTTTTTAGTACATTTAAATTATATTTTTCTTTTAAATAAAGTTTTATTTTGAAGAGATATTCATAATATTTTAACATAAGTCGTTCAGAAGCGTCTTTATCTAATGTATAATGTGATACAGATTTTTGAAGCATTCCGTGAAAATTATATAAAAAACGTAAGTTACCATTTTGTTTTATATTTTTTAAAATATTAGAACGACAGTTATAATTGTTAGGATCAATATCATCGTTATCATTAGAACATATTTTCATAGCTATATACTCTACAAAGTTTCGCATTTGACTCAATATGTTTTGACTTAAAAGACCACGCTCATTTGAATTGAATCGTGCTATATTATCACAAATTACTTCATCTGTATCAATAATAGCTTTATCAATTTTTAACAAAATATTTCATCTCCTTTTATAGAATGGAAAGATTTACAATTTATTTTTATTAGTTTACATCTGGGATATAAATTAGTCAATTTATAAATATACTATTCAGTAATCAATAGTGAAATGGTAAGAAAATTAAAGAATAAAATTGATAAATTATTATATATTTAAATTTGATAATAAAAATAATAGAAAGGTAAGCAATGGCAAAAGAGTTCGCAAGGAAGTTTTATAACAGTACAAGATGGCGGAAGTGTGCTAAAGCTTTTGCACAGTCTAAGATGTTTGTGTGTGAAATGTGCCATAACCAAACACCTGAAAAGATTGATGGAGACCAACGATACATCGTTCATCACAAAATACCTTTAACACCTAAGAACATACATGATCCTTACATAGCTTGTGGCTGGGATAACCTTATGTTCTTATGCTTAGAATGTCATAACAAGATACATTCTAAGGAGCATAGGCAGATGGTGTTTGATGATGATGGTAATCTAATTGGTATTGATGAATCAAAAAATAATTAAAATGATTAACTACACCCCCATATACGATAAATTATCTGACAATTTCCTAGACCGGAGGGTCCACGTTCGTATAAAATACACGATATCGCCGAGAGGGGTGTGGTCTATTTTTCAGAAAATTTACTAGAAAGGAGATGTATTTTTGTGTCAAAAGTAAGTGAAAAAACTTTGAAAAAGCGAAGATTGGCGCAATATAGAGAGGCTTTTAAAAATATTGATGATGATAAAATGGCAATAGTTGAAAGAACAATTGATTTTGCTATTGACCTAGAATTTAGGCTTGATAATCTGCAAAAAAACCTCGATAAAGATGGTTTTATCGAGGAATATTGCAATGGAAAAGACCAATACGGCACAAAAGAGTCTACTGCTAGTAAAGCATATTCTACAGCTTTAAAAAATTATAATTCATTAATCCGAACGTTGCTATCTTGTATGCCACAAAAAACTTCTGATGATGTTGATGATGGTTTTGAAGCTTTTGTTGGTACATTGAAAAAGTAGTGATTATATGAATTATATTGAGGTTTACTATGGAAAGATAAACAATGGTGATGTAGTAGTTTCAGAAAAAGTAGCGAAATTATTTAAGCATTTACATGATAAGCTTGATGATAACAATGGTCGTTATATTTTTGATGAACAAAGAGCCAATCATGCCATAGATTTCATTGAACGATATTGCAAACACTCTAAAGGTAAATGGGCTGGTAAGCCTGTTATATTGGAAGTGTGGCAAAAAGCTATACTTTCGGCACTGTTTGGTTTTGTAGATAAAAATACAGGACTTAGACAATATCGAGAATTAATTTTAATCGTAGCTCGTAAAAATGGTAAGTCTACATTATCCAGTGGAATAGGTCTTTATTTGTTATTTGCTGATGGTGAAGCAGGTCCTGAAATTTATAGTGTAGCGACAAAAAGAGACCAAGCAAAAATAATATGGTTAGAATCTAAAAGAATGGTAAAAAAATCACCATCATTAGCTAAACGCTCTAAATCATTAGTGTCTGAAATACAGTGTAATTTTAATGATGGAACATTTAAGGCACTGGCAAGTGATAGCGATAGTTTAGATGGTCTTAATGTCCATGGTGCTTTAATTGATGAATTACATGCTATCAAAGATAAGAACCTTTATGATGTAGTAATCGACGGTATGACGGCACGTGAACAGCCATTATCTATTATTACATCTACAGCAGGAACGATAAGAGAGGGCATATTTGACCTTAAATATGAGGAAGCGACGAATATTATAGCCGGTTACGATGATGAAAACGGCTATAAAGATGAAACTATTCTGCCAGTAATTTATGAACTAGATAAGCGCGGTGAATGGACAAAACCGACCTGCTGGGCAAAAGCAAATCCAGCACTTGGTACGATTAAAAGTCGAGAACAGCTTGAAGATAAAGTAAATCGTGCCAAAGCTAATCCACATTATGTTAAAAACTTGTTGTGTAAGGATTTTAATGTGCGAGAAACGGCAACAGAAGCTTTCTTGACTTTTGAGCAGCTAAATAATGAAGCAACGTTTGATATCGGAATTTTAAAACCACGTTATGGTATTGGTGGCATAGACTTATCTGCTACAACTGATTTAACATGTGCAACTATGCTTTTTAAAACGCTAGAAGATGAAAAGCGTTTTTATGTAGAGCAGATGTATTGGATACCAGAAGAATTACTTGAAAAGCGAGTAAATGAGGACAAAGTACCTTATGATATTTGGTTAAAACGTGGATTTGTGAGAGTGAGTCCAGGAAACAGTATTGACTATAGACTTATTGTTGAATGGTTTGAAGAAATGCAGAATGAAAAAGATATATATTTATTTAAATGTGGATATGATAGTTGGTCTGCAAAATATTTTGTACAAGATATGATAAATACTTTTGGTGAGCCAACAATGGAGCCAGTAATACAAGGTAAAAAGACTTTATCTGGTCCAATGAAAGCATTAGGGGCAGATTTAGAAGCTAAACTTATAAATTACAATAATAATCCTGTGCTTAAATGGTGCATGGCAAATGTTAGTGTAGACATGGATAAAAATGGAAATATCCAGCCATGTAAATTACAAAATCCAAGACAACGCATTGATGGTTTTGCAAGTCTACTTGATGCATATGTAGTATATGAGAGAAACAAAGATGATTATATGAATATTATTTAAAAGGTGGTGAAGAGTTGCAGTTTAGAAGTTTATTCAATAAGGTTTTTGGCAAAGAAAAAGAATATAAAGATGTTACAGCTCTGAAATTGTTGAATGGATATACAAATGCTTATACTCCTTTTAGTGGTAACGCATATGACGATGCAACAGTGCGGGACTGTATAGATACTATTGCAAGACATTTTGGTAAAATGCGCCCAAAACACGTTATAAAAGACAACGGGAAAATCATTAAGACGGTTGATGATAGACTTAATTATTTGCTCGGTTCATACCCGAATGAGCTAATGACAGCGAGTGAATTTCTTGAAAAGGTTATTGCTCAATATTACACATATAATAATGCGTTTATTTATATAAAATGGGATATGGCACTTGAAAAAATAGAAGCGCTATATCCTTTAGATTTTCCACTATTAGAAATCTTAGAGGATAGGGAGAATAATTTATATGCACGTTTTACATTTGGTGGCGGTGAGCGAACTGTAGTGCCATATAGTAGTATTATTCATATAAGACGTCATTTTAATCGTGATGAAATTTTTGGTGATGACAATTCTAGAATAATGATTGAGGATTTATCTACATTAAAGGCTGCTAAAGCATCTATCGTTAATGCTGTGAAGAGTTTTACGGCATTACGAGGATATTTAAGATGGCTTACAACGATGCGTCCTGAAGATATGAAAAAAGCTCATGATGATTTTGTAAATACCTATACAACAAATAATCCTTCTGGTGTGGCAAGTACAGATAATAAAGTAGAATTTCATGAATTATCTACTAAAGTAACTACGTTTAACAGTCAACAGATGAATTATGTTCGAGACAACATTTATAAGCATTTCGGGATTAATGAAAATATTATTATGGGCAAATATACAGAAGATGAGTATATAGCTTTTTATGAATCAATACTTGAACCTGTAGCAATTAAACTGGCTCAAGAAATGACAGATAAAATTTTTACAAGACGAGAAAGAGGCTTTGGTAATGAAATAATATTAGAAAGTAATAGATTAAACTTTATGTCTGTAGCATCTAAAATTAAAATCTGTGAAACACTTATTCCTACTGGCGGACTTACAATCAATGAAATTCGTGAAATCTTTGGTTATGCTGGTATTGAAGGTGGTGATGAACGTCTTATCAGTTTAAACTTTGTAAAAGCTAAGGACCAAAGTTTATATCAAACAGGTAATAATGATAATTCATTGAAAGGTGGTGAAGATAATGGGGAAAATGGAAATGAGAATGGCACTACTAGAGCCAGCTAATAATGATGATGAAAATAAGCAACTTGTAGAAGGATATGCAGCAGTTTTTAATCAAAGAGCATTAATATGGGAAAGTGAGTGGAGCGGTTGGAAATATATGGAAGTAATAGACCGCAATGCTTTTAATGGTGCAGATATGAGCGATACTGTCTTTAAGTATAATCATGGCGATGTAGCAATGATACTCGCTAGAGCAAGTAATAATACATTAACCATGAATACTGATGATAAAGGTCTTAGAATTAGTGCTGATATTATTGATACCAATAATGGTACAGATGTATATAAACTTATTAAACGTGGTGATTTAAACAAAATGAGTTTTGCTTTTACTGTAAAAAGTGAACGAACTGAAGTTGACAAAGAAAATAAGATTTATACACGTACAATAACTGCTTTTGATAAAATTTATGATGTGGCGGTTGTAGATTTTCCAGCATATGACGGAACATCTATACAGGCACGAAGTAAAGAATATTTTGTGGACCTAGAAAAGGATTTACAAGAAAAGCAAAGACGAAAAAAATTATTATTAATGACTTATTTATAATGCACGTTTAAACGTGCTTTTTTTATGCTGATTTTTAGATATAAGGAGAAAAAATATGAATAAACGATTAGAAGAAATTTTACAAAGAAAAGAAGAAATTCGTTCTTTGTTAGCTGATGAAACAAATAAAAATTTAAATTTTGATGAACTTGAAAAAGAAGTTAGAGAACTTGATGAAGAAGAAAAAGAAATCCGTAGACGACAAACTATTATTAATAATATTGGTAGTGGAATGACGAGAAGAACTAATACAACTAAACCAGTAAAAGCCAATATCTATGATAGTGAAGAATATAGACAAGCATTTATGAATTATGTTTGTCGTGGTGAAAAAATCCCTCAAGAATTTAGAAGTGATGAAGTAACAGCTACAACAGATATTGGGGCATTAGTTCCACCAGTTACACTCAATAAAATTATTGAAAAAATTGAAGCTTATGGCATGATTTTACCACTTGTAACACGTACAGCTTATAAAACAGGTATGGTAATTCCAACAGCAAGTGTAAAACCTACAGCTACATGGGTAGCAGAAGGAGCTGGCTCTGATAAACAGAAAAAAGCTCTTAGTGGAACAATTACTTTTGGACATTTTAAATTACGTTGTGCTGTAGCTGTTACTTTAGAAACAGAAAATATGGCATATAGTGCCTTTGAAACAACTCTTGTTAAGAATATCGTAGAAGCAATGGCAAAAGCACTGGAAATGGCGATTATTTCTGGCACAGGAAGTGGTCAACCAACAGGTATTCTTACAGACGATAGCAAAGGTGTGAAGCTTGAAGTATCTGTACTTGATTATCAGACGCTTATAAATGCTGAAGCAGAACTTCCTATGGAATATGAAAATGGTGCAGTTTGGGTTATGACTAAAAAAACCTTTATGCAGTTTGCAGGAATGATAGATAAAAACGGACAACCTATTGCACGTGTAAATTATGGTATTGGCGGAAAACCTGAACGTATTTTACTTGGTAGAACGGTAAAACTTACAAACTATATTGATACCTTTAATGAAAGTTTAGGTGCTGGTAAAGTATTTGCGTTTCTTTATAATTTTGCCGATTATACGCTTAATACTAATTTCCAGATTGGTATTAAAACTTATGAAGATAATGACACTGATGACATTATCCGCAAAATGATTATGGTGTGCGATGGTAAACCTATTATCTATGATAGCCTTGTTAAACTGGTGAAAGCGGGAGAGTAATAGCCCCACACCTGCAATAGTAGGTAAGGCAATAGTGGGGCAAACAATACTAGGAAAAGAAAGTTAAATAAAAGTGAGGTAAATAATTATGTATACAAAAACTAATTGGGTAAATAATGAAACTCCAGTAAATGCTGAAAATATGAATAAAATTGAAACTGCACTTGAAACACATGAAAATGCACTTGAAGATAAATTAGATAAACCAGAAGTAGATGGTACTGAAAATCAAATTTTAGCTCGTGGAGCAGATGGAAAATTAATTTATATTGATAAACCAAAAGACGGAGAACAAGGTCCTCAAGGAGAAAAAGGTGAAAAAGGTGATGTTGGACAGCAAGGTCCAAAAGGGGAGACAGGTGAGCAAGGAACAGCTGGAGCAAAAGGAGATACTGGTGCAAAGATAACAAGTATAGAACTTACTATTACTGGCGGAACTATTACAGGTACAGCTCATCTTGATGATGAAAGTACAGCTTCTATTACAGGTACTTATTCTGCTAGTTAAGGAGTAATTTAATATGGCTGTTACACTAAAACAAACAAAAGATTATTTGCGAATTGATGAAGATTTAACTGAAGATGATGAACTCATAGGAAGTTTAATCGAAGCTGCTACTGATTATTTAGAGCAGACTACCGGAAAAAAGTATAGTGATAACAGCCAGCTTTTTGTCTTGGCTGTTAAAATGCTGGTAGCACACTGGTATGAAAATAGAAGTGTTTTTTCTACAAAAACCAATGTAAACAATCTACCACACTCTATAGAAGCTATAATTACGCATATTTCTTTGGCACAGTATTATAAACCGTTAGGAAGTGAAACATCATGATTAATATTGAAGAAATTGGTACATTAGATAAACGTGTAACAATTTTAAAATATGAAGATGTTGAAACACCGTATAATTTGACGCAGAAAAAATTAATGCCATTTTTGAAAGTATGGGCAAGAATTGAACCTCTTAGAGGTAGAGCTTATTATGAGCAATACAAAGAAAAAACCGAAGATTTAAGTAAAATAACTATTCGCTATCGAAAAAATATAGATAATTCTATGTTAGTTAAATATAGAAATAATCTATATGAAATAAAAAATGTCATAGATCCTTATGAATCGCATATAAAACTAGAATTAATGTGTAGCATAAAGAAATCAGGTGCTAGTGATGGGAATTAGTTTCGAAGAATTTATTGGTAGGTTGCAGACGGTGCAAAAGAATTTTCCAGATGATGTTGAGACTGTTTTAAATCGTGGTGCTAATCGTATGATTAAGGCTTTAAAAACAAATAGTCCAGATAGTGGAAAGGATCATAAAGGAAAATTAAATAAAAGTTGGAAAAAGAAAATTGAAGGCTATGGCAAGGACATTCATGCCAATATTTATTCTACAGCACCACATTTTCATCTTATTGATCGTGGTCATAAAATAGTGGATAAGAAAGGACAAGAAAAAGGTTTTGTACAAGGAAAGCATTTTTTACAAAAAACTATAGATGAACAACAAGATGATTTACAAGAATATATGTGGAAAGGTGTATATAAGCGGGTAAAAGATAAATTAGATGGTTGATGTAGTAAAACAGATAGATATCTTAAATCAAATAGGCATAATGCTGAAAGCAGAATTTAAAAGCACGGTTTATAGTGATGAAATATTAGAAGATTTCGCTAAACCGTGCTTTTTTATTAAATGTTTATGTACTAATATCCCACAGACTAAAAATATAACAAAGAAAAGATTGTCTATTATATTGACATATTTCCCGAAAGATACTGATAAAAATGAAATACATTATGCTGATGTTATGGATAGACTTCAAATGCTTTTTCAAAGAGGAATACCTTTAAAAAAGAGATATATTCATGTGAATGAATTTACTATTGACCGAGTGGGGGAAGAACAAGATATTATCCAAATGATAATAAAGATGGATTATTTGGAGCAAATTATAAGACCAATGAAACAAGCTGATTTAATGGAAGAAATGCAGTTAAAAGTAAAAATAAATGAAGGAGAGAGGGCAATATGGCAAAATTAGGAATGCCAAATGTGATTGTATCTTTTAAAGAAGCAGGCATTGCAGCAATTGAGCGTAGTAAACGTGGAATTGTGTTTCTTATTTTAGAAGAAGAACAAGAAGTTATTGATAAATTAACCATAAAAACAAATTCTATCTGTGGCAAAGCCATTACAGGACAAGCAATAACAGGGAATACAGAAGAAAAAGAAGTTATTGAAAATCCATTTGTTATTTATACAACAGATGATATTCCAAGCGAACTAAGTGAAAGTAATAAAGATTATATTACTAAATGTTTACTTGGATATGTAACTTCACCATACCGAGTTAAAGTTTACTTACAAGATAAAGGTAAAAGCGGAGCAGATAAATGGCAGGAATCTTTAAAGAAAATTGCAGCAGAACGTTGGGATTATTTGGCAATTCCAACTATAGAAGAAGAACAACTTGAAACTGTCGGTACATGGATTAAGACAAATAGGGAAAATAAATACAAAAAAGTAAAAGCTGTACTTCCTGGATATGATGGAGACTATGAAGGAATTGTTAATTTTAGTAATAAAACTATTAAGACAGCAACAAAAACGTATACACCAGCAGAATATACACCACGTATTGCAGGATTAATAGCCGGAACACCGATGACCATAAGTGCAACATATGCACCGCTTAGCGAAGTAATTGACTGTGATAAATATGACCTTGATGAAAATGATGAAAAGGTAAATAATGGTGAATTTTTCATTTGGTTTGATGGAACTAAATATAAGATGAGCCGTGCAATGAACAGTCTTGTTACTACAACGCAAGGAAAACAAGAAGGCTATCAAACAATTAAAATCGTAGACATTATGGATATGATTTATGATGATATTAGAACTACAGCGCAGGATAGCTATATAGGTAAATATGCAAATACTTATGATAATAAATGTTTACTTATTACTGCAATAACTGGATATCTTAAAGAACTTGAAGGTGAAGGTCTTTTACAAGCTAATTATTCTACTGTAGAACTAGATACGGAAGCAATAAAAAATTATCAGCTGCAAAACGGTCTATATACCAAAGATGAACTTGCAGATATGAGTGATGATGAAATTAACCAACTAGATACAAAGAAAAAAGTATTTTTAAAAGGCAAAATTAAGATAATTGACGCTATGGAAGATATAGAACTACCATTTGATATTTAAGAAAGGAGCTTACTTTTATGGATAAATTTGAAGCCCAACGTGTTATGAGCGGGACGCAGGGCGAAATTTGGATTGAAGGTAAATACATGGCAGAAGTAACAGGGTTTAAAGCAGAAATTAAACTCATAAAAGAAGAAGTTAATCAAGTAAAAACCATGTTTAAACAATATAAAGTTGTAGGCTGTGAAGGTACTGGAAATGTAAAAATGAATCATGTATCCTCTTATTTTATTAATCTTATGGCAGATAATATTCGTAAGGGGCGTCAAACAGTTGTTACAATTCGTGCAAAACTTGATGATCCAGATGCAGTTGGACGTGAAGAAGTGATTATTCGTGATGCAACCTTTGATAAACTTACACTTATGGATTGGGAAGCTAAGAAACTTACAGAAGATGATTATGATTTTACTTTTACAGACTTTGAAGTGCCTGTTACTGCTAACGCTTAATATATTTGTAATTATTTTATTTTTAAAGGAGATAAGAAGAATGAGTTTAGTTGATGTATTATTAAATAGTGATGTAGATGAAATTTTGGCGGAAAAAACAGAAGAATATGAAGTTGAAAGATTAAGTAAAGTTTTGGGAGAAAAATTTGTACTTACCTTAAAATCTATTTCAGCTAAAAGATATTCTGAAATTCAAACAACAGCTATTAATATAAAGGGAAAAAGTAAAAATATAGATTTATATAAAATGCAAATGCTTACATTAAATGAAGGAATAAAAGAACCAAATTTGGCAGATACTAATTTACTTAAAAAGTTTAATGCAACTACTCCATTTGATATGTATGAAAAGTTGTTTTTAGCTGGTGAAATTACAGATATAGCAAATAAAATAAGTGCGTTATCTGGCTACAGTGAAGATGAAAAACAACAAAATATTGAAGAAATAAAAAACTAATAAAATCTGATGGCAAAACAAATATGATGTATTGGCTTTATAGAAAACATCATTGGAAGCCATTAGATTTTTTTAATATGGGCAATGGTGAAAGAACCATTATTGAAGCTTTTATAAGGCAAGAACAAGAAGATATAAAAGAAGAAATAAAAAAAATGAGGGGATAAAATGGCAACACAAATTGATGTAACTTTAAGGTTAATAGATATGATGACCTCCCCTCTTGTACGTGTTCAAAATGAAATGGAACGTACAGCACGTGCTCATCAGCGTATGGGTAGAGATATTCAACGTATTGGTGATGGATTTAGTAGTGTCGGCGAAAGTATGTTACCAATTGCAGCTGGAATTACAGCAATTGGTGCAGCAGGAGGTCGTGCATTTATTGATTTTGATAGCATTATAACTGGAGCAGCGGCAAAAGCTGGAGCAACAGCAGAAGAAATGGAAATGATGCGTCAAAAAGCAAGCCAATTTGGTGCAGATTTTCCAATAAGTGCCACGCAAGCAGCAGAAGGTATGGATAGATTAGCAGCGGCAGGTTATGATGCTAATCAGGTTGTTGGTGTTATGCCGTCTGTAATAACAGCAGCAGTAGCTAGTGGAGAGGACCTAGCCACAACCTCCGATGTTGTTAGTAATGCCCTTAATATTTGGAATCTAAAACAAGGTGATATAGCACAAAATGCCATGAGGGTTGCAGACGTTGTACAAATGGCATCTAATAAATCCAGTCTTGGAATGGCAGATTTTGGTTTAGCTATGCAGTATGCAGGAGCGCCAGCAACAACTTTAAATGTAAGTATAGAACAATTAGCTACTGCAATGGCAATAATGAAAAATAATGGTATAGAAGCAAGTACAATCGGTACTTCACTTCGTTCGGTATTTTCTAGACTTTCAGAACCACCAAAACCAGCAGCAGAAGCTATTGAAGCACTTGGACTACAGGTAAAGGACGCATCGGGTAATTTCCTTGGATTACAACCAATTGTGGAACAATTGCGAGGTAAAATATTAAACCTTTCTAATACGGAACAGGTAGCTTATGCTAAAGCACTAGCGGGTGAAGAAGCATACAGTGGACTTTTAGCACTTGTAAAAACAGCACCAGAAGAATATCAAGCACTTCAAAATGCTATGGATAGTGCTACAGGTTCTTCACAGGCTCAATTTGAAGTAATGAAAGGTACACTTAAAAATAGTATTGATGGTATGTTAGGGAGTCTTGAAAGTCTTGCTATTAATTTTGGTAGTGTATTGACTCCACAAATTAAGGCTGTAACAGATTCTATTGGCAGTTTTGCAGATATGATAAATGAACTTACACCCGAAACCAAGTTATTAATTGGCAATATTTTGATGGGTATAGTAGCATTTACTGGTTTTATGCTGGCAACAGGCAAAGTTATAAGTATTGGTGGCGGTATTGTAAAACTTTATGGCGATATAGGTAGAGCTGCAATGGGTGGAAGTATACACAATAAGGCTTTACAATTTGCTGTTTTAAATACAGCCAATGCTTATAAAACCTTAAAAGATACTGTAATTGCATTAAAAACTACTCAAAATGGGAATTCTTTACCTGTTTTTACAAATATTTCTACAAAAATAAAAAGTGAGTATGATAAAATACGTGCTTTAAAATGGGCTGATATTACAACAGCAATAGTAAATGCAATGCCTAAAAATCCTATTTCTTTTATAAAAACTACAGTAATAACACGATTACAGAAAATTAGAACATCAGCAATTTTGGCAACAGAATCTTTATTAAGAATGTATAGAACTTTTTATATGAGTAAGGCAATGGAAAGTTTTGCAAATGGTATAGGAAAGGCAACAAAAAGTATTTTTGGCTTAGTTAAGGCAAGCTTTGCTTTTGCATTAACTCCTTTAGGAATTGCTTTAATTGCTATAGCAGGAGCAGCGTACCTTATTTATAAAAATTGGGATATGGTTGGTCCATATTTTATAAGCTTATGGAAACGTATTGAAACAGCTTTAATTGGTGCATGGAATAAAATAAAACCTGCATGGGACAGTTTAATGAATGTTATACCAAAATTAAAAATTGCTATTTCTCCAGCACTTGTAGCTTTGGATAATATTTTTACTATGGCAATAAATGGGCAGGGAGCATTTGAACCATTAATTGCTGTATTGCAGATTGTAGCAAGTATTTTTGGTGGAGTATTGGTGGGAGCTTTTATTATTGCGGCTAATGTATTAGTCGGTACAGTAGTAGCAACTATTAATGTAACAGCAGCAATTATAACAGGTTTTCTCGGAGTGTTGGAAGGCATTATTACATTTCTTACTGGTGTTTTTACGGGAAATTGGGAAATGGCATGGCAAGGAATTGTTAAAATTTTTGATAGTGTATTTTCTGCTATTAAAGGTATTGCAGATGGAATATTAGGCGGTGTAAAGGAAACTATAAATGGTATTATTAAAAGCATAAATTCTATTCAGTTTACTGTGCCAGATATTGTACCAGGTATAGGTGGCAAAACTTTTGAAGGATTAAATATTCCACTATTCGCAAATGGCGTTGAAAATTTTGCTGGTGGTCCTGCAATTATTCATGATAAAGGTGCGGAAATCGTGGATTTACCAAGTGGAACACGTGTCATTCCGCATGATAAATCTATTCAGACAGCGTATGCACAGGGACGACAAGACAATCAAAGTAACAGTAATAATTTTAATTTCAGTATTAATATTTATGGTGCAAATATGAAATCAGATGCCGACATGGACGAGCTAGCGGATAAATTAATGCAGAGAATTTATTATCAAATGCAAAAGAGAAGTATAAACATGAATGAGGGGGCGGTGTAATGGCTTCAATTTTGTCGTTTTTAAATCAGGCGGTAGATAGCCTTATAAGTTCAGGCTCTGGCTTAAATACAGGTTGTAAGTTGGTTTTAAGCTGTGCTGGTGAAAGTGTAACTTTTCCCGTATCGCCACCTTCTTTTGAAATAAGTAATGCTTACAATAATAGCACTATAAATGTAAATTCTTTAGGTGATATAAATATGCTAGGAAAACGTGGATTAACTACAATTAAATTTTCTAGTTTTTTTCCAGCACAGGCTTATGATGATATTGTAAATACTACACCTGATAGTCCATATAGTTATGTTGAAAAAATAAACTCTTTTGCACAAAAAGGACAGCCTTGTAAATTAGCTATATCTAATACAAATATAAATCTTAATGTGAGTATCGATACCTTTGACTATAATGAAAAAGATGGTACTAGTGATGTTTATTTTTCCATTTCTTTAAGAGAATATCGATATGTATTACCAAATTCTAATAAATTAAATAATACAACAGGGCTTGCAAGTAGAGTAGCAGAGGAACGAAAAGAAAAAGTAATTAACTGGTATCCTGGTATGGATTTAATGGACGTAGCAGCACAGAGTGTGGGGCAGTTTTTCCCGATTGAGGAACAAGACGCAAAGCAGTTATCTGTATTTAGGACGTTGGCAAAAACGAAGAATTTGAATGTCGGCACTATACTTCATGCAACAAAACAGTCTATAAAAGTTTCTGATGATACGATTATAAATTTTTAGGGTGATAGTATGCTTATATGTAAATATACAGATCCGCCGCTTACACAAAAAGAACAAGAAGAATTACAGCAAAAGAAAAATAACAATGAACCATATGCTGAACCATTATCTGATTTTGATATTACAAATTTTGTAACGAAATGGACATGGAGCGGTGATAGTGAACAAGCAGCAAGAAAAATTGAATTTGAGATTGTTTATAATACTGTAGATAAAGACAGTGCCTTTACCGCCTTAAATTTAAAAGTAGGCGGTTTTATTTATTTATCTTATGCTGAAACGGAAGAATCTGAACCTGTTGAAATTTTTCAAGGTAGGATTTTTTACAGGAAAAGAAATTCCAATACCTTCACATTTTCTTTTACATGTTATGATGATATGGTTTATTTGGCAAAATCGAAAGTGCAAATGCTATTTGATGGTATAACCGTAACGGATGCTATAAAACAAGTATGCGCCGAAATCAGCATAAGTACGGCGGTGGATATGCCACAGATTAATACCGTGGTCAGTTTCATCGCAGACGGCAAAAGCTGTACAGAAGTTTTCCGTATGTTGTTTGAGTATACCAAAGCTGATACAACAAATAATCCGAATGGCGAAGATTATACGGTAATTTGTTTAAACGGTGATGTAACAGTTATAAAAAAAGGCGAATTGATAGAAAATTATATAGCTACAGATTTAACTGATATTGATAACTCGGAACACTCCGAAAGTATTGAAAGTATGGTAAACCGTATAAAATCTGTAGACGATAATGGTAATATATGCCAGGTCTTTACAAATGAAGATGATGTTACACATTTTGGAATGATACAAGATATCTATAAAATGCAACCACCAAAAGAAAACGAAACAGTTGATAATATAAAAATGGCAAAATCTAGATTGAAAAGATTGCAAGATGAAAGTTCAATTAAAGCCGTTGGCAATATACAGTGTATTACAGGGTATACTATTGAAGTTCAAGAAGAGCAATTAAAAGGTAAGTTTTTTATAAAAAGTGATACACATAATTTTGCTAATAATATCCATACTATGGATTTAACTTTGGAATATATGCCAGAAACTCCAGAAGTAGCAAACATTAAGCAACAAGATATTGCAACACCAGTATTTAAAAGCAGTAAAAGAAAGAAAAATACTAATAGTGGCAACGGTAGCTTAAAAGTAAGTCAAGGTCTTTCTACAGGGTTTGATGCTTGGGGCGGAACAACAATGAATAATGGAAGAAATGGATGTGCAGAAGCTGTAGGAAAAATAGGAAGTTATTATAGTCCATTTTTAGCACAGCAATGTACTAATGGTGTTGTTGGTGTACCTTCTATGGTAGCAAATGCAGATAGTGCTGGGCTTTTGGAAAATTTTTCAACAGAAAATCTTGAAAAAGGCGATGTTATTGTTTATGGCAATAATGACCATGTGGTAATTTATGATGGTAATGGTGGATATTATGGTAATAGTAGTAGTAAAAATGTTGTGGTACATGGTAGAGATTACACTAGCCTAAACATGACACCAACAAAAATTATAAAAGCAAGCAAAGGATGATTAAATGAAAAAAACGGAAGATCCGTATAAAGCAATGTTAATGCTTTTTCGTAAAATTGGCACTATTGTAAGTCCACCACCAGAAATAAAAGTGCAATGGAATGGTATGCTACTTGATAAAAAGTGGTTTTATATAGATGATTATTGGTTACAGGAACATACAAGGCAGATACGAGGACATATAATTTCTGCTACCCAAAATCGTGGTGGTGGTGGCGGTGATGCTGCTTATGAAAGTCATAACCACGATATCGATAACGATTATACAGCTTCTATTATTTATACTGATACATGGCAAATTGGCGATAAAGTTTTAATGATACCGATTATGGGAGATGATAATAAAACAGTGAAACAGTTTTGGATATTAAGTAAAGGCAAAAGATTGGACGGTAATTGATATGGCTAATCCTTTTATGATAGGAAATACCGTAAATACTGAACAGTACAATACGCAAAAAGAATTTAAAGAATATGCATGGGATTTTAATAGAAATTCTTTTATTTATAATGATGATGGTTCTATGAAAATAGTTACACGAAATGAAGCAATAAAAGTATGGGTATATAAAGTATTGCAGACAGAACGATTTCGATATGGTGCATATTATGATGATTATGGTCTAGATTTAGAAAGATTTGTAGGGAAGGTAGCTAATGATGAGATAAATGCTAATGAATTATATAATGCTGTTAAAGAAACATTGCTTGTAAATCCGTATATTTTAGCGGTTAATAATATATCTGTCGAACAAGTAAATAAAAAGATAATTTTAAATCTAGAGCTTACCACTGTATATGGTAAATCTACGCAGAAAATCGAGGTGTAATATATATGTTTGAAATGGAAACAAGAAAAAATATCTTGGATAGATTAAAGCAATATTATACCGAAACAGCAGGTGATAAAGTAAATATTATTGAAGGAGGTTTTGTGTGGGATACATTATCTGCTAATGCTAAAGAGTTTGAAAAAGCATATGCTGAAATGGCATTAATTATTGAAGCCTCTTTTCCACAAACAAGCTGGGGCGATTGGCTCACAAAAAAAGCTGAAGAACATGGTATTATACGACAAAAAGCCACGAGTTCTAGTGTTATTTTAACTATAACGGGACAGGCAGGAGTAGCAGTATCAGAAGGTGCATTATTTAGTACTAGTGATGGAAAAAATTTTATTACAGTAGAAACTAAAAAAATAGAATCTACAGGAACAGTAGATATAAAGGCACAATCTCAAGAAATAGGTACTTCTTGTAATGTAGATGCTGAGACGATAACAAAAATTCCTATGAGTATTTATGGTGTATCTAGTGTTATAAATAAATCAGCAGCTTATGATGGCTTTGATGAAGAAACAGATGAAGAACTTTTAGAAAGATTGCTTTTTAAAGTACAAAAACCAGCAACAAGCGGTAATCCATATCATTATGTGCAATGGGCAACTGAAGTAACAGGAGTCGGTGGAGTAAAGGTAATAAGGCTTTGGAATGGTCCTGGAACTGTTAAAGTTATAATAACAGATGCTAATAATGGTATTGCAAGTGAAGATTTAATAGAAAAAGTTAAAAATCATATTGAAGAGCAAAGACCAATTGGTGCAACTGTTACGGTTGTAAGTTTAGAGCCAGTTAAAATAAATATAGAATTAAAGGTTACAAGTGGCACGGCAAATATAGAGGGTATAAAAAATGCTGTTAATGATTATTTTAAGAAAAATATTTTTAATGCCACATATGTATCTTATGCAGTGATTGGTGGTATTATCCTTAACAATTCTGCAACTACAGGTGTTTTAGATTATACGGATTTAAAAATAAACAACAATACTGAAAATGTTCCTCTAACTGATGAGCAGATGCCTACAGTAAACGAGGTGAATTTAATTGAATGATATATGGCTTAGACAAAATAAGGTAAGTATTTTGAAATATTTACCTTATTTTTTATCTAAAGATTATAGATTTAAAACTACAAATAATGCTTGTGATGTAGAACATGAGAATATAAAACAATATATTAAAGATTGTTTTAATCAGCTTTTTGTTGAAAGTGCAACATGGGGCTTAGATTTATGGGAACAGTTTTTAGGGCTTCCTATAGATAAAAATAATGATTATAAAACACGACGAGCAAAAATATTAAGTCGTATGAATAATCGGCAAACCGTAACACTAGAGTTTGTAAATTATCTTATAAATCTATTTGTTGCCGATAAAACAGGTTATGCGGTAGATTATCCAGAGAAATACTTATTAGAAATCATGTTGCCGGATAATAAAATAACAGATTTTAAAGCATTAGAAGAAATCTTAAATATATATATTCCAGCTCATATAGGTTGGAAATATATAGCTTTTACAGAAAGTAAAAACTACTTTTACTTAGGCGGAATAGTATCTAAATGTAAAACTATAAATATTAGAGCTAATACTGAATTTAACATAAATGTAAATGGAATAACTAAGAATAATGCAATTGGCATAGTGCATATGGCTAAGATTATAAATATTCCTGCAAATTATTATGAATAGGAGTAATAGATTATGAATAGCTTACAAAATAGAAGTACATTACTAGATAAACAATATGATACAGGGCAATTTTCTGCTTGTATTGTTACAAATATTGGTAAAGAAATGATTGCTAAAAGTCAAAATGGACAAACGTTGACATTTACACGTGTAGCTTTAGGTGATGGTTTAATTGATGATGATGACGATATATTAAGTTTTACAAAAGTTAAAAATGAAAGATTAAGTGCTAATATAGCTAAATGGGTAGATAAACAAAATGGACAATTCCAAATACAATTTAGAGTTTCTAATCAAGAAGTAGAAATCGGCTTTTGGCAACGTGAAATAGGTATAATGGCTAAAATTGATGGTGGTGAAGAACAATTATATGCATATGCAACTTCAGGTAATGGTGCAGATTTTTTGTATGATAAAACAACGCCTATTGATGAGCGTATAGTTAATATAGATTTTGTAATTGGTAATGCAGAAAATGTTCAGGTAATAGTAAATGGTAGTATAATTTATGCTACTATTGAAGATTTAGAAAATGCAATAGATGAACATAATGCTGATGAAAATGCACATGATAATCTAATAAAAAGATTATTTGGTTCAGCTGAAGCAACATTAGATAGCATAAAATTAAAAATAAAAGAGTGGGCTAAAGAAGTTTGTTTACCGTTATCTGGCGGAACTATGAAAGGTAATATAAATGCCAATGGGTATAATATTACCGCTACTAAATTTATAGGCAATCTTCAGGGTAAAGCCAATAGTGCAACTAATGCAGATTTAGCAACAAAAGCAAACCAAGATAGTCAAGGACAGGTAATAAATACAACATATGTAAAAGGTATTACGGCTTCTAATGCTACATTAACTCTAACAAAGGGAAATGGGACAACATCTACTGTTACAATCAATAATGTAGGAAATTCCACAAAAGCTACTCAAGATAGTGCAGGACAAACAATAAATACAACATATGTAAAAAGTATTACGGCTTCTGATGCTACATTAACTGTAACAAAGGGAAATGGGACAACATCTACTGTTACTATCAATAACGTAGAGAATTCTAAAAAAGCTACTCAAGATGGCAGTGGAAATACTATAACTACTCACTATTTAAGTAGAAATCAATCAACTCAAAATGATATGAATGCTTGTACAGTTGAAGGTATTTATCGTTTTAGTGGAACATTAAAAAATGGATGGACTTCTGATAGTTGGGGTACATTATTAGTTTTTAATAATCATTATAATGGTGGTAGTGGTGCAGTTGGTACTTATTTAGTTCAGATAGCATTACCAACAGATGGTAGAATGTGGACAAGACAAAGAGTTAATACTGGAGCTTGGACTAGTTGGAGTAAATTGGCAAATACAACTGATTGTACAGATACATTAAAAAAAGTATATCCAGTTGGAAGTATTTACATGTCTACTGTATCTACTAATCCAGCTACGTTATTTGGTTTTGGTACATGGGAAGCAATGCCAGCAGGTCGTGTGTTATTAGCACAAGGTAAATCTTCTTGGGGTACAACCTATAATGCAGGAAGTACTGGCGGTGAAGCAACTCACCAACTCACTATCGGGGAATTGCCAAAACATAAACCTAATATTAGCATGAATACAATTAATTTAGTTGGTAATGGTTATAATGCTTTATTAGATAATGCTAGCAGTAATGGTATTATAACCGTCAGCACTGGAAATGCATCAGGCGGTGGAGTAGATGTTGGTCCAAAAAAGAATTTTGCAATAAATGCAAGTCATTCACATACACTTACTATTTCAGATGTCGGTTCCAATCAAGCTCATAATAATATTCAGCCATATTTAACCGTTTATATGTGGAAAAGAATAAGTTAAGCGGGACGTTTCCAGATGTATACTGCAATATATGGTTGTAAATTATTGTGAGCCTGATTAGAGCCAGTATTGTTAATTGTTACAGTATGACTGTGTGAAGCATTAATTAAAAATCCTGTTTTATTATGGTCATTATTTGTACCACCATAATCATTACCTCTATTTTTAGATATTATCCCGCTAACACTAACTTCATCATAATTTATACCTATGCTGTTCGCATTGCCTGTTAGATTAGCTGTATTTGTGCTGGCACTATGACCATGAGAGGGCAATTCTCCGATAGCTAATTAACACGCTTCCATATATATACAGCTATATAAGGCTGTATGTTATTGTGTGGTTGGTTAGAACCAATATTACTTATTGCTATAGTGTGGGCGTGTGTACCATTAAAAGTGAATTTGCCCCCATCAGCAGCACCACCACTGCTAGAACCTTGACCAGTTCTTTTGCTGGCTTTAAAAATTGTGCCATCACCATTAGCGGTGTCAGAATTACCGTTATTTGTAAACCAACCTGTTAAATTAGTAGTTGATATAGTAGCTGTATGGTTATGTGAAGGCAATTCTCCGATAGGTAAAATTTTAATAAAGGCTGTAAACATAATATTAAAAATAAATATTTCCCTAATTTTTAATAAAAAAGAAATCCTATAACTATGCATATTACTATAGTTATAAGATTTTTAAGTTTTAGAAATATGCTATTTTTAGTGTTTTTACAAGTAGCAATTAGTAACATAAATAAAGTCTAACTAATGCTGATTTTTAAAGCTTAATTCGGTTTATACGTATCTTATTAGTATCACTTTATTTTGTTAATTGCTTTGCGGAGTTGTCTAATATCTTTATGTGTATAAACTCCATTTGTAACATCACTGCATGCATGACCTAATATTTTACGTTTAGCATTATAGTTTACTTCTGCGTTATCCATCAAAGTTGCACAAGTATGACGACAATCGTGAGGGGTATGTTTGGCATTAATTGTCAGCATAATCTTATCCCATAAAGTGCAATAAATGCTGTAGTTATAAGGCTTTTCATCATGTCGGCAAATAAGGTATTTACCAGGTGTTTGCATACGTATTTGTATTAATGAAAAAATCTTTTCATGGATAGGAATAACTCTTAATCCAGACTTAGTTTTAGATTTTGTAATTTTAATGTATTTTTGTCGTAGATAAACATTATCTTTGGTTAACTCCAAAAGTTCTCCTATTCTCATGCCTGTATAAATTAGAATTAACACAGTATCTATACCTTCAATATTTAAATTAGACCATAACTTATTTATTTTTTGTCTTGTAAATGGTTTGTGTGGTCGTTTTTGTTTATTCTTGCCTAAATTTAAAAGCATAACATAATTTTTATCTACGTATTCCATCATTAAAGCGTATTTAAACATAAGTGATAAAGTAGAACGGATTTTTTTGCAAGTGCTGTAGGAAAGTCCTTTTCTTTTAACTGTATCTATAATGTCCTGCAAGTGGTAATACTTAATTTTTTTTAATGGCATTTCATGCAAGGACAAACAATGCTTGTATGAATTATGGTAACTGTTTATAGTGCTTTTACTAGGTTGGTGTTTGTCTATATAAAAAGGTAACCATCTATAAAATAGCTCATCAAAGGTGGTTTCATGCCCATGAAGAATTTTATTATTTTTCTTATTGTAATCGGCAGCATAAATTTCAGCTTCTGTTTGTGTGCAAAAATATTCTATAGCTTTTTGTTTACCATCTTGAGTAATAACAAAAACAAAAGGTCGCCTCCGATTACCGCTTAATTTTTTAATACTTCCATATCCATTAGGTTTTCTCAAAATAATCACTCCTAAAAATAAAATTTAGGAGAGTATATCATAGAAAGGAATAAATTTATGAGAGTTTTTCAAATCCAAAAAGGTGAAGTTCTAATTATTAATGATGATAAACAGTATACTGATACTATAGAAAATTTCAAATTAGATAGTGGACTTAGTTTAGATAATATAAACGAGGTTATCTACGATAATTACCAAGAATGTTGTGTGGTCAACAAAGAATTTAAAGAATATCCTAATGTTGATTTTGAAGGTTATATTGATAATGTTGATATCTATGTTAAGGCAAAAGCTTCACGTGAATACGTGCCACCAAAAGAACCAACCGAAGAAGAAAAAGTTTTAGCAAAAATCAATGAAATTATGGAGGAAAATGATACACAAATTGCTGATATCAAAGACGCTATGTTGGTAGCAGTACTGACCGATGATACTGAATTACAAGAGGAACTAAAACAAGAGTATGCAGATGTTATTGAAGATACAAATAATAAACTAAAAGAGGTGAATGTAAATGATTAAAAGATGTAATATTTGTGCTAAAAAGCTTGATGAACAAGGTAAATGTACAAATGAAAAATGTCCCAATTGTTTAAAAGAAAAGTTAATATCAGAATTAGAATCTAGTAAGTAGGTGGTGATATGTATGAGCAAATTATAAACTTTATCATCTCTTTAATTCCAACAAGGCTAGAGGTATATATTGGGGGAGGTGTTGCCTTTGTGGGAGTTTTATTGCAGCATTTATTTGGACCATGGTCTGATAGTTTTGAAACACTTTTAATTCTAATGGTTATAGATTATATAACTGGTATAAGTGCTGCATATATAAATCCGAATATGAAGCTAGATAGTAGTAAATGTGGGACTGGTGCATTAAAAAAAGTTATTATTTTATTAGTTATAGCAACAACATACAGAATAGATTTAATAGGGCAAACAATGGCGAAAGACGTTGTATTGCTCTTTTTTATTGGTAGAGAAGCATTAAGTATATTAGAAAACTCCGCCAACTGTGGATTACCTATTCCAGAAAAACTAAAAGCAACACTAGCACAATTTACAGAAATTAAAAAGGAGAAATTGTAAATGAAAGTTTTTATTAATCCAGGACATGATAAAGTTTATGACTCTGGTGCAAAAAATGATGTTTTAGGAATTAGAGAATGTGATATTGCATATGTAATTGGAGCATTAGTTGAAAAGTATCTTAATAATGTAGGTATTGAAACAAAAAGCCTGCAATCTGACAATCTTTGCAATGATACAGATTATTATAATGATAGACCTATAGCAGTATGCGACCTTGCTAATAATTGGGGAGCGGATTTATTTATAAGTATTCATTGTAATTCTTTTAATAATTCGGAAGCTAGAGGGACAGAGGTTGAAGTATTTAGTTTCAATACAGAAGCTCATAAGTTAGCTACTTGTATTCAAAATCAAATTGTAAATTCTCTAAATACAGTTAATAGAGGTGTTAAAGAATATCCTTCTTTAAAAGTTTTAAAACATACTACTATGCCTGCTGTATTGGTAGAAACAGCCTTTATTAGTAATATGGAAGATGCTAAAAAATTAATTGAGCGTAAGGACGATATCGCACGTGCTATTGCTAGAGGCGTTACAGATTATATGTTGTTAAATAAATAAGGAGCGTATAAATGATGACTATTGATGAAATTAAAAATGAAGTTTTAGAAAATATGAAGGATTTTATTACGACTGAAGTAAAAGATATGGCTATAAAATGGATTAAAGATACGGCATTGCCAGCAGTTAAAGATGTAGCTACAGCTTTTGTTACAGAGCTTAAAAATAGTGCGGTTGATGAAAAAGGCTGGGTAAAATTTAGAGATACTATTTTCTTACCAGTAGCCATAAATGGTAGTCTTTGGATTGTAGAAAAAGTAGTTAATAAATTAGCATCTGAGGAACAAGTATGAACATATTAAAAGAATTTGCAAAGATTTTTATTAAATCTAAATTAGATGATGAAAAACGAAAGCTTAAAGATAAATTACAAAAACAAATAATTACAACTACTAGCACATCTGTAGTAGCTAGAAATGTGGCTTATCTTGGGATAATAGATAAGCTAGATGGTAAAGGTATCGCAGAAGTAAATAAAATTATAGATAAAATTTAATAAAAGAGTTATAATTAAATAACATTTTCTTTTATTGCTAAAAGCCCCTATTGCTTAGAAAAAATCTAGGTAATAGGGGCTTTTTTTATTTTTTTTGTTGATAAATTCGCTTTACAAAATAATCAAAATATAGTATAATAAAAATATAGAAAGGAGGTGTTTACATGATAGATAATGATGTAAAAGATTTTCTTGAAGTATCTACTTATCTTATAGTTATTGGTGAAACATTAATAAAGATAGGTAGGTGGTTAAAAAGAAAAGCAAATAAAAAAGCCCCGCAAAATCGTAGAAAGCCTCGCAAGCGTAAACGATAAAGCAGAGCCGTAGAAGGAGCGGTTATCCGCTCCACTACGATTATTCTATCATGTAGTAAGTATGAAAACAATGATATTATTTACCATAATAGTTTTAATTAATTTTATTTTGAAGTTTAAAGACTTAGATTTTATTAATTGGCTTAATGGTGTAAGTATGGGAGTAATTATTTCATATTGGTTTATTAGATTTAGGAGGTAAATATGGGTAGAGGTGGAAAGCGTGAAGGTGCTGGAAGACCAGTAGGAACAACAAAAGAAGTTAGTACAGCACGACCAGGAAGAAATATAAGAGCTTATGATGATGAATATATTCTTATAAAAGAGTTTATGAAAATAGTAAGGAAAAATCCAAAATTAGCTGAAGAATTTATAAAAAATAATAAAATGTAAATAAAAAAGATCGTCTGCACTACCGACCAAAGTATTACAGACTGTCTTCTTAAAACAGAGGTTATCCTCAGAAAATAACCTCTTTCAATATTGAAAAAGCCTATAATTTTTAATAGTTTATAATTATTAAAAAGTCGTTGCTATAAAGTATTTATCTAAGGCAATGACTTTTATTTTTTTTAATTATAAAGATGTCAAAATATGATGTCACAAATCGTCTGATTAAAAAATAATAATAAATAAAAAACGTCGTAACCTTAATTACGACGCTGATTTACATATGGTTAGCTATTAATTCAAATACAACACTTGTTAAAGTTAAATTATTTTGGTTGCCCCCATATTGCTCCCAAAACCATAATTCAAATACAATACTTGTTAAAATTAAATGCTAGAAAAGTCAATCTTTATGATTTTCATTATACTATTAAAAGTATTAATATACAAGAATTTTAAATTTTTTTACTAACGATGATAGAATTTTTGGAGACTAAAAAAGGTTTAATTTTTAAGCTTTAGAGGAGCTTTGCTTATTTTTAGCTAGTAATTTTATGGTAAATAAAAATTTTATTAAGCAATAAAAAACAAAAAAAGCAACTATCATGGATAGCTGCTTTAATTTTAAAATTTAGGTATATAGAAAAATAGAACTAATTTATTTTTAACAAATGCTAAATGTTCGCATGTTAAATCATATGGTGACCCACCCGGGACTCGAACCCGGAACCTGCTGATTAAGAGTCAGATGCTCTACCAATTGAGCTAGTGAGTCATTAATAACAAAAATTATTATACTGCTCATTTATGTATTTTGCAATACTTTTTTATAATTTTTTTCATATGACTAAAATGTTATAAAATTTAATAAATAAATAATTTTCAATAGTAAAACTTAAAAATATGTAATCTTTTTTCGTATTGTCTTAGAATTTATGAATAATTATGATATAATAAAAATTACTGTTGCAGAAATAAAAAAATATTTGATAGGAGGAATTTTATGAGCCCTGCAGTAATAACTTTATGCGTTTTAGCTGTAGCAGCATTTTTCTTTGTAACAGAGCTTATTCCATTGGCTGTTACGGCTATAGGTGCATCTATTGCATTAGGTCTTTTAGGAGTACTTACTCCACAACAAGTGTTTTCTGGTCTTTCTGATTCCACAGTAGTTTTATTTGCTGGTATGTTTGTCATTGGAGCAGCGATGTTTCAGACTGGATTGGCACAAAAAATTGGTATAAAAGTAGTAAAAAGCGCTGGAACTAGTGAAAATCGTTTGATGGCAGCTTTGATGTGCATTACTATTTTATTATCAGCAGTATCATCAAATACAGCTACAGTAGCTTGTTTGATGCCAGTAGTAATTCAAATTTGTGCGGTAGCAAAAATACCTGTATCCCCACAATTGATGGCATTAGCAGTAGCTGCAAATGTTGGTGGAACAATCACCATGGTTGGTACCCCACCAAATATTTTAATGAGTGCAACACTTCAGGCAACAGGTTTGGAACCTTTTGGATTTTTTGAATTTGCGTATATTGGTGTACCTTTGTCTATAGCTGGTATGGTTTATATGCTAAGTATAGGTAGAAAATTCTGTCCTAGACATTATGTAGAAACTGTAGAGAATGATAAAGCTTCAGATGAAGTTAAAGATCCAAAGAAAATGATAATATGTACTGTTATCTTAATTTTAGTTGTATTAGGTATGGCTTTTGAAAAAAATATTGGTATACCAATGCAAACTACTGCGATAATAGGAGCGTTAGCTTGCGTATTAACAGGTTGTTTATCTGAAAAACAAGCTTATTTAGGTATTGACTGGGTTACTATTTTCTTATTTGCAGGTATGCTACCACTTGCTTCAGCTATGGATAAAAGTGGTGCAGGTAAAATGATAGCAGATGGTGTAGTAGGAATTATTGGGGATAATCCATCTCCAATGTTAATAGTTGTAGCAATGTTTATTTTATCTTGTGGGCTTACACAATTTATGTCAAATACAGCTGCTGCAGCATTATTAGCACCAATTGGTATATCTATAGCACAATCTATAGGTGCATCACCTTATCCTGTGCTTATGGCAATAGGTATTGCTGCTTCTTGTGCATTTACAACACCAGTCGCAACGCCACCGAATACTTTGATACTGATACCAGGTCATTTTAAATTTATGGATTATGTAAAAGTCGGTTTGCCACTTGTTGTAGTTTCTCTAGTTGTTTGCATGATTGTAATTCCTTTCTTCTGGCCATTTTTCCCATGATGAATATCAGATAGTATAAGAGAGTTTTATTTTAGATTTTATTTATAGTTAAAGGATTGATTTTATGGATAGAGAAAATGCTCTTAGTACGATTGCTTCATTTGATACAGAATTATATACATTCTTTCAAGAAGAGGTACAAAGACAAAAATATACCTTATCTTTTATGCCAGAGGAAAATTATTCATCACCTTTAAGCACATATCTTGAAGGTAGTATTTTGTCAAATACATTGACAACACACCATGATGAAGCTAAACCTACAGGCTTAGAAGAAATCACTATTAATCGCATTAATAAATTATTTGGCAGTGAACATGCAGTTATTCGTTTAGAAAGTATAGCAGCTGCTTCTCGCGTTGTTTTTTATAGTTTAGCTAAAAAAGGCGATACTATATTATCTTTAGATAATAGAAAAAGCGACCATTGTAATAGTAAAAATTTAGAATTTAATTTTGTTAGATTTAGTATTGACCCTAAAACACAATTATTAAATCTAGATAGAGTTGAACAAATAGCCAAAGAACATAAACCTAAAGTGATAATTTTTTCACCAGTTAATTATCCAAGAGTTATAGATTATGAAAGATTAGCTAAAATTGCACATGGTATAGGTGCTTATATGTGGTTTGATATTTGTCAAAATGTAGGTCTTGTAGCAACAGGACAAATACCTTCACCTGTACCTTATGCAGATGTAGTAACTTTTTCAACACATGATTCTTTAAGAGGACCACAAAGTTCAGTGATTTTATGTAAAAAAGAATTAGCTGATATCATTGATAAAACAGTTATCACTACAGGACATTTTTCTTTGAAAAAAAATATTTTAGCTAGTTTAGCTGTTATATTTAAAGAAGCGACTACAGAAAAATTCAAACAGTATACTAAACAAGTTGTATTAAATGCGAAAGCACTTCAAAAAGGACTAGAAGAAGAAGGCATTACAATTTTATGTAAAGGAACTGATACAAATTTAGTTTTAGTGAACCTTACTAAATTAGGTATTAGCTGTAAAAAAGCGCATAATGCTTTACAAAGTGCAGGTTTTATCGTAAAACCAACTGTATTATCTACTTGTGATGAAAATCTTAATTTTGAAATCTTGAGATTATCTAGTTTGATTTTAACAACTAGAGGGCTTAAAGAAGTGCAGATGGAACACATTGGTAAAATGATGGCTAAGGTATTGAAAAATATTGATGATATGGCAATTATTGAAGAAGTAAGACAAGAAGCAGTAGATATTGCTATGGAATGTCCATTATTTTCTGATGAATGGTTAGCGTTTAAAGATGTATTAAATCCTCTTTATAGTGCAAAAGATATAAATATATCTCATGAATTAGCAGCAGAAAGAAAAAGTATTGGTACCGACTTATCAGGAAAAGGAAAAGAAGACT